>Ga0181527_1000612_pt1 | contig 40559 bp, 28 predicted proteins | sample PEATcosm2014_Bin_30_FD_119762 | JGI IMG/M metagenome (GOLD analysis project Ga0181527, IMG submission 119762) | Peatland microbial communities from MTU Mesocosm Facility, Houghton, MI, USA - PEATcosm2014_Bin06_60_metaG | ecosystem: Environmental > Terrestrial > Soil > Wetlands > Peat | place...
AGCGCGCCCCGTTTGCCAATACGGGACTGCGGTGGCAACGCACAGGAGTGCGCACACAGCGGCGAAAGGAAAATGAGGGCCGACCCGGCTCGTGTTCATGCGGCGTATAGTAACGGGGGACCCGCTGGTGCGCGGGGCCTGTTCTCCTGCTGAATCATCGGACAATCGGGACGCTCTTCACAAGCGAGTACGTTCCGGCCTGCATCCTGACGGAATAATAACCGCTTGGCATACTTCGGGCGTTCCACGGAACGCCGTATGCGCCTGCCGAAAGATACTCATTGACAAGAGATTTTATGTGGCGCCCCGACAGGTCATAGATCCCGATCAACACCCGGTCCGAATGCGGAAGAAAGAATTCTATGGTTGTGTTGGGGCAGGCACGGCCCGGAGGGTTGACGGTCAAATGTACCGCCTGCGAGATTGCTCCCGGTTGCGTGCGATGGAGAACCCCTGCCAGTTCGGCAAGCGGTCTGGAATACAGCCCGCCCCCGGTCCCGGCAAAGACGGTGCTCCCGTCCACGGCAAGTGACAGGACGGTACTGTTGGTGAGGCCGGGCGAGATGCCAGAATCGACCGCGCCCCAGCTCGATCCGTTGTTAGCGGACAGGTAGATGCCGTCGCCGTCGGTCCCCGCAAAAATTCTTCCGTTGCTCGCGGCAAGGCACCAGATGTAAAGAGATCCGGCCCTCTCACCCGAGAGACCGGAATTGGCCGGACTCCAGCTTGTTCCGTTGTCGGTCGAAAGGTAAACGCCGTCGCCGTCGGTCCCCGCAAAAATAGCGTTGCCGCTTACGGCAAAAGACCAGACAGTGGTTTGGGGAAGACCGGAATCGGCCGCGGCCCAGCTTGTGCCGTTGTTGGCCGACAGGAAAACACCGCCGCTGGTTCCCGCATAAATGGTGCCGCCGCTTGCGGCAAGACACCAGATACGGATATTTGTAAGCCCGGAATCAATCGCAGTCCAGCTTGTGCCGTTGTCGGCGGACAGGAAGATACCGCTTTTAGTGCCTGCAAAAATTGCGCCGTCGCTCACGACAAAGCACGTGATTCCGGAATTTGTAAGCCCGGAATCAATCGCGGTCCAGATTGTGCCGTTGTTGGCGGACAGGAAAATACCGCTGTCGGTCCCCGCAAGAATAGTGCCGCCGCTCACGGCAAGAGACATAACCACTGAAGTTGTAAGGCCGGAATCAACTGCGGTCCAGCTTGCGCCGCTGTCGGCGGACCGGAAGATGCCGCTGCCGGTCCCTGCATAGATGTTGCCGCCGCTCACGGCAAGGGACCAGATGAGAAAAGCGCTCCCACCGGGGCCTGATTTGATAGAAGTCCATTGGGCGCCCGCCGTGTTCACGAAAAGCACCGTGATTCCCATAACGACAATGATCCCGAGAATCTTCTTCGTAGGGGCCTCTTTTACCGTTGAGCAGGCATTGCAAAGTCATAAAATAATTCCAAACAAGAAAGGGCGGGCCGTCAAAGAATAGCGAGCACAAGCCGTGGTCCGCGCCGGAAGGCCCCAAAAGGCTCCCGCTCATCATTTACGCAGGAAATGAATTGCGCCGCAGTGCCGGGCGGTTTCCGGCAGAAAACGGTTTTTTGTAAAACGTGTTCACTTTTGGCAAATGGGATTATATATTGTAATCAAGCCCGCTAGTCAAGGACCGGCAGCCATTGACACTGAGCGTGGCCGAAAAGCAAGCGTCGGTCTGTCGATCGTGTGTCTTTCTTCCGCGTCTGCTTTGTGAGTCCTTTTGCCTGTGAAGTACCTTTACCTTAAAACCCGAGGGGGTGTGGCATGAAACGGATCCCTGCTCTTTTTGTCGCATTTGCGCTGACCGCGAGTCTATGCGGCACGTTGTTCGCCCAAACAACCAAGCAGAAACTCGTTGCATACTGGTCATTCGATTCAATTTCCGGCCAAACGTTCTACGATGTTACCGGCAACGGGTACAACGCCACGTGGACAGGCTCGGGCGTGGGCCAGGCACCCGGGGTCGTGGGACAGGCGCTTTCCTGCTCAGGCACCTCCTATGAGTTAACGGTTGCGAATTCCCAGGACAGTTTCGCCTTGAACAATCTGACTATTGAGGCATGGTACAACACCGACAGTATGATGGACGCCTTTATATTGGATTACCAGTATGTGGCGGAGGGAGTTTACAATGGGTACGGCCTGTATGTTCACAGCAACGGAACGGCCGAACTCGGGATATCGAACTCGTCAAGAAACAGTTGGATCTCGGCCATTTCGACCACGGCCATGGCAACAGGAAAATGGTATCATCTCGCCGCAACCTACGACGGAGCCGCTGCCCGCGTTTTCGTAAACGGAACTTTGGAAGGCCAGGCGGCGTATTCCGGCGGCATCGGGTATCCCGTTGGGGAAAACGCACGCATAGCCTGCCAAACGCTGATGGGCGGCACGGTCCGGCTTTTTGACAAAGGAAGAATCGACGAGCTCAAGCTGTACAACTACGCGTTAAGCCCAGACAGCATTAAGGCCCATTTTCTTGCCGCCAGGCCGCCTTCGCCGGTCCTGGTTCCCTGCATGCCCAACCCCACGTACAACCGGGAACCCGCTTTCAGGTGGCTTACCACGCCAGGCATCGCAGTGTACCGGCTGCAGATCGACACGCTTCAACTATTTCCCTCCCCGCTTGTTTCGATTCCGCTTTCAGACACCTTCTACACGCCGGGAGTCAATCTTCCTGTAAAGACACTATACTGGCGGGTGTGCAACGATGCGGACCTGTCGACGTGGTCGGCGACGTCGTCGGTTACCATTCTCGATTCGTTGACGCCCCTGCTTATTCCGTACACGCCCGACCCCACCCTTAATCGTCGGCCCACGCTCATGTGGCATTCTGTAAAGGGGTCAGCCTCCTACGCCATTCAAATCAATAACAATTCCGGTTTCGCTTCACCGCTCATTTCCGACATTACCTCCGACACCTTTTATACGCCTGGCGCCGATTTGCCTGTGGGCGTGATTGACTGGCGCGTGAAGTCAGCCGCCGGAACGCAGTATTCCCCGGCCGACACGTTTGTCATTCAGAACGATTCCGTTCCTCTTTTGATCCCTGTTTTTCCCGACACGCAGTCCACGCGCAGGCCCGCCCTCGCCTGGCATCCGGCCGTTGGGGCGACCGCCTACAGGCTCCAGATTGACACAGTGGGAAATTTCGCCAACCCTGTCATCTCCCTGCCCCTGTCCGACACATTCTACGTTCCCCAGGCCGATTTTCCCATGGGGAAACTGTACTGGAGAGTGAGCGCGGGAACCGGCGGCACCATGTATTCGGCGGTCGATATATTTTGGATTCTCATTACGTCCGCCGAGCAGCAGGCCGGCGCCCTGAGCCCTGCCCGTCTCTTGTCCGTGTTCTCAACCGGGTGGGACCGCGGGGTCGGGATCGCGTATACCGTTGACAAACCGTGCGGCGTTTCGTTTGAGGTGTTCTCGCTGGCCGGGAAGCGCGTTGCCACACTGTATTCGGGAAGCAGCACTCCGGGGAAGTACCGGTTTTTCTGGACGAACGGTGACAAAGGGACTGCCTTGACAAAAGGTGGATACATTCTGAGGTGCAGGGTCGGCGAAAGGGTGCTTGCGAAGCGGATACTGCTGATGTAGAAGCCGCTGGTGAGGTTCGATGGTGAAGAGGTTTTTCTCACGCCGTAAACTATCCGCAGCCGGAGCCGGTTGATGTTGCAGGAGCACGGTCGTTCATGACCGTGCTCCTGCAACATCTATCAGAACAAGGGATCGTCACATTAAGAAGAGATCTTCCCGCTTTCTTGCATCTTCAGTCTACTATTCTTCCCATCCTGAATTGGGCGAAACGCCAACGACCCTTATTATTGCTTGACCACTTTCACCCTTTCTCCCTCGGACTGGCTCGTAAACTCAGGCGAGTACATGCACTGGATGGTGGTAATGCCGTTTGAAAAGTCTCCCGCGTGCGTGATGACAAGCGGGTACTCGAAGACGAATGTTCCCTTGTGAAGCGACCCGAAGAAGAAATTAGTGGCCGCATCGCGGGTGCTTTCGTAATAGCCGAGGCCGTCCTGCCAGCGGTACCCCGAGAACACGTTCAGCGGCTCGAACCCTGACGCGCGCATGTCCTTCATGTGCACGTATTCCATGTCGCGGTCGACGCGCAGTTCAATGCGGACCCTTATTTTGTCGCCGGGTTTGAGCGGTGTGGCTTCGCTTACGGGGGTGATTTTCGGGCCGGTTGGCGAATTCCGTTCCACAAACAGGGTCTTGACGAGCTTGAGCGGCGTTTCGTGTGACGTTATTTTGTCAAGCTGCTCAAAATACTGCCAGTACACCGCGCCCCAGGCCACACCGGCTTCTCCTTTGACAACCGAGATGTTTCCCATTGCGGGCTTGATCTCGGGGCCGGACCACGACGTCTTGAAATAACCCGTTCCCGCCTCGGGCGAGGCTGCGCCCGGTTTTGCCGCATCGATCTTCACGTCACCGAGCGTGATCGACACTGTAGACGGCCGTTCGAGCCACTGTGCTCCGCGCAACAGCAGCGCGTAGCACGCCTCTGCCGTGGACCTGGTGGTCTGCCAGTTCTGGGTCTGCTTGCTCTTGAGGAGCCATGCCTTAAGGTCTTCCACCGAAGCCGTGTCGTGCGAAACCTCGTCGAACGCCTCAACCATAAGCGCCTGCGACTCGATGGGCGCCTCGTACCACCACCAGGAGCCGCTGCCTTCATACATTTCCTTCCAGTACATCCCCATCTCTTCGCTGGTAAGCGAGTTTTCCTTGAGGGATCTCATGATCTTCGGCGCGACATCCTTGTCCTGGTAGCGGCTGAGTTCGAGCGCGATCATGCCCTGCATATAACGCCTGTTGCGCAGCCAGTACCGTTTTGACTGACCGAGGAAGTAGTCGAACGCCGTCTTGTTGTTTTGAGTGATTTCCACATCCTTGAAATAGCTGCGGGCATACAGATACTGGATCTGAATCTCGCTGAGGTGATTTGAATCGAGGCTGCCGCCGTAACGCCTGATATTTTCCAGGATATCTTCGTAGTCTTCGCGCGTCCGGTTGTCAAGATAACGCAGGCAGCGCTGCATCATGTCCCACAGGCCGTTTTCTTTGCGCACGCTGATCATGCCGAGATGGTCGAGCCTTCCTATGCCAATGGCGATGTACTGGGTGATATAGCGGTCGTCAGGCATGCCTTCGAACCATGGCCACCCGCCGTTGCCAAGCTGCAATTTCTTAAGCCGCGACAGCGCGCGCTCCTTTTCGCTGCCCATTGTGTTGAGGTCAAAAAGAAGGGCCACCCGTTTCTTGCGTTCGCTCTCGTCTTTTCCGTCAAGCAGCCAGGGCGTTTCTTCGAGTACAAGCGACTTGAGCTCCTGGTTCTTTTCCAGGTTGGACAGCAGTGCTTCGGGCTGAGAAGTTCTCCAGGTATCGAACACCTGCTTGATGCGCGGGCTCGAATTGGCAATGAACGAAGCGATGCTGTTTGCGTAGAACCGCGCAAAGGTCTGCTCCGCGCACTCGTAAGGGTATTCCATCATGTACGGGAGGGCCTGAACAGCATACCATGCGGGGTTGGAGGTGAATTCAAGGAAGAGCTTATAATTGCGCAGCGTGGTTGAGCCGTTGTTCCGGGAAATAAGCTTGCTAAAGGTGAATTTCTTTGTCTCCTTTTTCCTGATGGGAAGGGGCATGGCTTCGGTGACAAGCATGCGGTTGCTGAGCACCGGGACAATCTGCTCTTCGCCATCACTGAAGCTGCCCGATTTCGCAACGACCCGCACGGTGACGGCGCCAACGCCTTCCGGAACCGAAAGGTCCCAGGCAAGCGGCGCGCTTTGACCCTTCTTTGCGGTAAACGACACCTGCGCTGCGCTGTTTGCAAACGCCCCGTCAACGGGTTTTGCAGTCGAGGCGTCGAACAACATGAGCTGCGCCGTGCCGCTCAGATCCGTGTCTGCCATGTTCGAGACTTTGGCGGTCAAGGTGATTTGGTCGTTCTCGCGGAAGAACCGCGGCAGGTTAGGCATGACCATGAGGTCTTTCTGCGTGACAAGCTCGTTTGTACACTGACCGTATTTGAGGTCACGGGTATGCGCGAGACCGAGCATTTTCCATTTGGTAAGCGCTTCGGGCATCTGGAACTTTATGATAATCTCGCCGTTCTCATTTGTTTCGAGCAGCGGGTAGAAGAAGGCGGTTTCGTTGAGGTTGGTGCGGGCAGAGACCTTTGAGAGGTCTTCTTTGGGTGAAGTTTTGTCCTCACCTGCCTGTTTCTGAGGGTTTCCAACGGCCAACGCGCCCCTTTTTTTTAGCACAAGAGTCTGGACGTCGTCAGATTCCTTTAACTTCTCGATTTCCTGTTCAGGCGCAGGTGCTGTCGCTGGGAGGGAAGCAACAGCGTCCGTCGCTGAAGCGGATTTCCTCATCGCCTTCCCACTAATAAAGGAACGAGCGCCACCGGCTATCAATCCACCGTACCTGTAGTAATGACTCCCTTCAAAATTGTACCCGAACCAGTTGAGATATGGATAGTATCTCGTTGGGGCGCCCGGATAGTCATTCCAGTCACGCGCATACATTTCTGCGTTCCTTGCTTCAAAACAACGGATGATGCTCCACCCAAGCCTTGGCCGGTAACTCGGCCAGATGCCGAAATTCCAATTGTTCGGTCTGAACGCATCGAGCGATGCATCGTAAAGCGCGGCCATCATTTCCGCGGCGACCTTGTCCTTGTTCCTGCCCGCGATTTTAAGGCGCCATTCCTCTTTTTCGCCCGGAGCGAGCTTGCTGCGGAAGGTTTCGAATGAGATATCGAGCATCTTGTTTGTCCAGGGAACCACAATTGTTCCGCTGTGCTGGAAGCTCCGGTTATTGTGCACAAACGTGAGATGATAGCCGAGGTTGCCCCGGTGTTTTTCTTCGATCGGGATTTCGATGCGCTTCTGCTCCCTGGACAGCTTGATCCATGTGCGCGCAACGATCTCGTTTTTGTGTTCTATTTCGTAAAGCACCTGGACGTCCTCGTAGCCTGACCCGATTATGAACGACGCCTTGTCCCCTGGCTCGCATTTCTCTTTGAGCGGCACATACCAGTCGGCGAGCGGATACGGAACGCTCTTTTCTTTGCCGGAGAAAAGCGTGAAATACCGGATGTCTTTCACCTCCCGGCCGTTGGCGTCTTTCGTTGTCCCTTCAAGCACATACGCGCCGTGCTGCCAGGAGCCGAGGCCCTTAAGCGAAAGTTTCTTGTCTTTGTCGGTGTCGAAGGACGCTTCGTACACTTTATCACTTTTTGCCCATGAGGCGATGTCGAGCTCGTTATCGTAACAATCGGACGGAAATCGTTCGTCGTGCCTGCTCTTTGTCATGGCCTGCGTGTCCGGCGTCTCCCAGTCTCTCGTTCGGAGTACTTTGGACGGCGATTTTAGCTTGTAAATGACGATGTTCCCCTGCGCCGGTTCAAACACGGCGTTCAGATTCTCAGTGGAAATGTCGAAAGGCCCGGCGGAATCCTTGTCCACCTGTTGCGGCAGGTCCACGCTCAGGGTGAGCGAAACATACCCCACGTTCGCGCTGCCGACTGCCGATCGCGTCTCGCCGGTGATGTCGGTCACGTCAAAGTATCCGGTGTAACAGAACGTAGGGTTTTCACTTTTGGGAACGGACAGGTCCGGCAATGCCGGGAAATCGACGGAAAAACCGCCGGTGTCGTTTGTGACGGTCGTGCCGTTTGCAATCTCCATTTCGGACGACCAGCGCGCCGGCCGCCACCAGCACCACCACCAGTTCGGGAAGCGAGCCTGCCGCACGATGCGGTACTTTACTTTTGCGCCGTCGATAGCCGGGCCCGCGTACGCCTTTGCGGTGCCCTGCAGCCGGACGGTTTCACCCAGCCGTTTGGTTCCCTTGGACGGGTCCATGGTCACTTCGAACTTGGGGCGTTTATAGTCTTCCACCGAAATGGATACCGATCCATGGGCATCGGCAATTCTCATCGAGCCGTTGAGCGAGCCTGTTGGAGCAATGAATGATCCGTGGATCGAGCCGTAGGCGTTCGACGCGAGATCGAGATGCGCCACCTCCTGATTGTTGACATTATAGAACCTCACCGTCGTGTTCACGCCCGAAGCGATTTCGTAGTTCTCGCCGTCGCCGCGAACGACGATGCCCTTGAAATAGATGGTCTGGCCCGGACGGTAGATGGCGCGGTCGGTAAAGAAATGCGTATAGGTCGTAGTTTGTTTTTGCGGCCTGCCATAACGGTTGAAATAACAGGTTTCATCCGGAGCCAGCCGGTCTTTCCCGTAGAGGAATTCAATGCTGCAGCTTCCCCATTGATTTTGCCGGGGCGGAATGCGCACGTTCCCTTCCGCATCCGAGACATACGTTCCCTTGAGAACTTTCCGGTAATCACGAATCTTATCGTCGTAAACCTGGGCCCACAGCCTGGCTGTGACCCCTTTGAGGGGCGAGCCAAGGGTCCTGTCGAGCATATAATATTCGTGGCCCCCATCGGGCTGCGGGCGATCGATATAACTTATGTTAGAAATTTGCGTTGAGCCGTAGCAGATTGCCTGTTTTACCACCTTGAAATCCGGAACGGAGGCGGCAAGAATGAGATAGTGGCCCAGCGACGCGGCAGGCACATCGAGCTCCACTGAGTGTTCCTGATAATCTCCCGGGTCCGGCACCACAAGGCTCCATGACTTTAGCGGCTGGAGGTTCGCCAGTTTGATTACAAGGCTGTCGCCATAGTAGTTATGCTTCATCAACTTCTCGTACTGTTCAAGCTCTATTGAAACCAGCCTCCAAAAGACCTTGGGCACATTCTTGTACCGCAGCAGGGCCTTAAACGGTTTGTCCGGAACGTTCACATACTCGTTTGTGAAGTTCATTGATTTTTCACGGATCTGGCCCGCGAGGCTCGCGCACTCCTGCGCGCCGTATGATCCGGGAAACGCCTTCTCGGCCTTCTCGCACAACTCAAGAGCGGTTCTGTTCATCCAGCGGTATTGCTCCGCAATGCGGTGCTGGTACGTAGCGGCCCATTCGCGGTGCACGCAGGCGATCCGATAGGTGACTTCTGCGGACGAGGGGCTGCCGGAAAACGTTTCTTCCAGCGTCTGCAGCGCGGCGATATACAGCGAGTCTTTTCCCGGAACAACCGCGTGTTGCCTGACAAATGCAAGTCTTGTTAGGTCCGCATCAACGAGCGCCGCGCAGTCCTTGTCGGTTGCATGAAACGCGACCAGCTTCTGCAGGAGACGCAGGGCGTGAAATTTGAGCGACGAGGTGTCCTGCGAAGCAATGACCATCGCGGCGAACTCGTCAAACGGTTTGAAGTAGTCGGTGCTGTTCAGGGTGAATTCAAAGGCCGGCCGGATAAGGTCGCCATCGTCAAGCGAGAAAAAATCGATTGCCCGGTGCGCAAGGAAATCGTAGAGCGTCGGACGAAGACGGCTGTCTTTGGACTTGTCGCCGATGATTTCGTCGTACCGCGCAAGGGACGTCTTTTTCAGGGCATCCGCGTCTTTGAGAGAGAGTTCATACTCGGCGGTCATGGCCTCCAGCATGGTCTTAAGGTCCCACGTGCGAATATCCTTGAGCTCGAAATTGGCGGTTTGCGTGCGATTGGAAAACCGCCAGCGGTTGTTCTGATAATAGTGCCAGTAGCACTCCGCCAGCATGGAATGAAGCATCGGCGCCACGGGGAACGTCGCGGTTGCAACCTCTTCCTTGAGCCTCACGAGCGCCTTTGCAAAAGCATCTTCCTCTTTGTATGATTCAAAGCGCATCCGGTAGATAACGGCCTTGATCATCTGATCGGCATTTGAGGCCGCCCTGGCCTTCCGGTAGACAGTGTCAATCGAATTGAGCGCCGATTGGGTCAGGCCCTGATTGTTGAGCGAATCTATTGCTTTCCAAGACCCGGCGTATTCTTCTGCGTGTGCCGGAGCAGTGTCCTGATCCACTGCGGAGCACGAAAGGCTGAAGGCGAAAAGCAACGAAGAGACGATGGTGATGGCGCGAGGCTCGGAACATTCCGGGGTCATAGGACCTCCTCCGGAGTTAGAGGAATATGGCGCACAGGATAAAATCAATTTTCCCACCGGTGGAAGGATAGTTTTGTTTTGCGAAACGAAGAGAGGACGCGCGTAAAGGCCCGGACCGTCCGGCGAACCCCATGCCGCCGAACGCACGCCTTTTAGGATCGTTCGAAAAAGCGGCAAAGTATATATTGTGAGTTTCAAAGTCCGTTGCTCACCTGATTGCTTTTCAAGTGCCACCATGGCTTCAAAATCCACAAACGACATCGAGCGCTTCAACAGCTGGGCCAAAACCTACGATCGGTCAATCATGCAACGGTTGTTCTTTGGACCGATTCATTCCAAAATGCTTGCAATGACCGAAAAAGAATACGTATCGAGAAAACCGCCGATCTCGGTGCTTGATGTCGGCTGCGGAACCGGCCGTCTGTCGCGGGCCGCTTCCGCCTACTGGCCGCACGCCGGATTCTTCGGCGTTGATCCGGCCGAACAGATGATTTCCGAAGCGAAACGGCTCAACCCCGTTGCCTCATTTGAAGTTTCTACCGCAGAATCGCTTCCTTTTCCGGACCAGACCTTCGATCTTGTGTTGAGCAGCCTGTCGTTTCATCATTGGGCCGACCAGGCCAGGGGACTTCGGGAGATTGCCAGGGTACTCCGTCCGGAAGGCCGGTTCTGCCTAGCCGACCATACGGCGACTTTGGCGAACCTGTTTCACGAGAAGGTGAAAAGCCGCGCGCAAATCCGGGGGCTTATCAGTGATACCGGACTCTCTGTGGTAACCCAGCAGGGAGCCTGGACCCGGCTGGTTCTCGTGACGATTGCGAAGAAATAGTTGCACCGGCCAGGCTCGTCGGCCTCACCCGTCCGGACAAAGCGCTTTCCCCCATTTTTCGATTTGACAATAACGCCCGCAAATACGTATATTTTTCGATCTTTTTTCGGCCACACGGAAAGAGCCGCGCTCTTGTGCGGCGCACGCTCCGGCACCCTTGACCGACTGGAAAGGCCGTCCTGAAACTCCGATAAACCCGACTCTATCGAACGCATCACCACCTACCACCAAACAGGGGGAAGCACCACATGAAGAAGTTTCTGTCGACTGCATTGATAACTGCGGCTGCAATTCTTGTAGCCTGTTCTCCTGATGCCACCAGCCCCACCGGCCCTCATCTGACCCCGACCCTAACGGCAAAAGGGAATTGCACGGCAAATTCGGGCCCCGGCACCTTTACACTGACTTTTACGATAACCAACACCAGCAGTGTGCCCATTGAAATCGTCAGCGGCTCGACCTTTGACATCAGGGATTCCAACAACAACACGATCGGCTCCACGGTCACGTCTTCAACGTTGACTTTGGATGAATTTATTCCGGTGGGAGAAACGTATACCTATACGATAACCGGCACCAGTAACAACCAGGCTACCCCCTACTATTATGATGTTACGACAAATATCTCCGATGGCAACGGCCACACCAATACCGTCACGTGGACCGATGACCAGTTCACGGTTTCCGTACTGCCGATTGTAACCGCGAAAGGAAATTGCACCGCAGTGTCGTATTCTTCCGGTGTATTCTCGCTTACCTTTACGGTGACGAATACGGGCAACGTGCCAATTGAGATCCTCACTTCAACGTCAAATTCATCGTGGGACATCAGGGGTTCTCTTGACGCCACTATCGATCCTTCCTATTATACCTATTCATCAACTTTGACGACGGGGTTTATTGGCGTTGGCCAGAGCTACACCTACACCATAAGCGGGACCAGCCAGTATATCGCCTACTATTATGACGCCGTGACGACTGTGGGCGACGGCAACGGCAATAACTACATCCTGTACTGGACCAACGATTCTTTCACTTATAAAGGGTGACTTGTAGGTCCGGACGGCACCCACAAGACCTTGAATCCTCGCGGAAATGCCTGCGGTGAGCACCGCAGGCATTTCATTTTGCGGCGCACCCGGCGAAAACCTGATTCTCTTCCTTCCCTGACCGCGTTGTACCCAAACCGATGCAAAACTTTTTCCCGACTTGACAAAACGAACCGCTCGCTTCTATTCGATTACTACATGACGTCCCCAAGAAGACCGGGCTAATCCGGCCCCGCTTTTTCTTGCCTGCACTCTTGCGGTGGTGGTATAATAAGACGCATCCAGGGTATTTCTTTTCACCAGATTGATCTTCATACATCACACCGGCTTTGACTCAACCCGGATTCATCAAGAACGCAACACCCTATTCTGAAAAATGAACCTTATCCGTCGGAGGTTTATGGTATGAAAAATACTGCCGATTTGTCAATTCGCGGCATATTGATCACCCTTGCATTGTTCGCCTTCGCACCGGCCCAGTCCATCGTTGTCCAGCCCCCGCTCAACACCTTCGTCATTCGCTCCGATCTGGCCGGCGTGCATCCCCGCTTGTACTTCACCCAGGCCGACATCCCTGCCATCAAGCAGCGCGCGCTGGGGCCGTGCAGTTGGTTTTACAAAAAGGCCAAAAGCGACTTCGGCGGCTATGTCTCGCAGCGAACGCCCGATCCGCCGGGCACGTGGAAAGATTATCTTTTCGGTTTCTGGGGCCAGTTTTCCATGTGCATGTTCTACCTTGTTGAAGGCGACACCGCCTATGCCAACGCGGCGCGGTCGTGGGCGCTCTTTTACGCGGGGCGGACCGATTGGCTCGCCGACGACCTGATTCCCATGGACATAACCTCCGGCATGGCGTTGACGTATGATATTCTCTACGGTTATTTGTCGCCAACGGACCGCGCGACATTGCGCACCGCCCTCAAACGCTCGATTGACACCATCCAGCCGCGATTCGCAATGGGCCAATACTGGACCGAGGACTTTCAGAACAACCACATGCACAACCGTATCCACGGGCTCGCTCACGCGTCCTTTTCGATCTACGGCGACGATCCGGCGATCAACGTGCAGACCGCGGCCGACCTGGCGGTCGGGTGCTTTACGCAGGTGGCCCGCTGGCTGCCCGACGACGGGAGCACGCACGAAGGAGCGGGGTACTGGGATTACGGGTATCCGTGGGTGGCCCGCGACGCGGCAATTATCGCCCATGTGACCGGCGTCGACCTGACGGCGGGGAAACCGCACTTCACAAACGATTATCTTTACCGTTTGTATATGACTACGCCCGGGTGGAACAACATGTTCAACATCGGCGACGCCGACGAGGGGCCGCCCAGCAATGCGGAAGCGTGGCTGCCGGGGATTGCGCGCGCACAAGATGCCCGGGCCGATTCGGTATTGCGTCGTTTGATGGTGAATCAGTCGGGAGGTTTTTACCAGCAAACCATGTGGGGCATGCTCTGGTACGACGACACGCTGCAGCCGCAATCGTATGCAACGCTGCCCTTGTACCGGTTCTGGCCCGATCTCGAAATGTTCTCGATCCGCAGCTCCTGGGCCGATACGGCGACCGCATTCGTGTTCAAATGCGGTCCTCCGGGCGGAAACCACCTGCAGCAGTTGCGCAACGGCAATTACGTGAACGTGGCGCACGATCATCCCGATCAGAACCATTTCCTTTTATTCTCCGGCGGCAGGATGCTTGCGCAGGACGACGGATATCCCACCGACAACAAATTGACGCGGAGCCATAATACAATCGTGATAGACACGCTCGGACAGACCAACGAGGGCGGCGAATGGTACCAGCCGTTCGATTACGGTTTAACGGGCCATCTTTCCGACGTCATGCTGTCGGGCTCGAGCGCGTGCGCGGCAGGCGATGCGTCAAAACTCTATATCAACGCGAGCAAATTCGTGCGGCATGTCGCTTTTGTTGAAGGCGGGTATCTCATATCCATTGACGACCTGAAAGGGGCGGGCGCCGCCGCGCACGCGTTCAACTGGCGGCTCCACAAGACCGGCACGTGGTCAAACGGCCAGGCCGGCGAATTCATGGTGGCCGATTCGTCGAACATGCGTCTTGACATCCGTTTCCTCGAGCCGCCTGTTTCCAGTCTGCAAAGCGCGTTCCTTCCCGTGGATCCTTTGGTGGCCAGCTCCCACCCGTGCCTCTCCGTAACGACCCGCGCTTCATCGGCGCATTTTACCGCGGTGGTGGTTCCGCAGCACAACAACCAACCGGCGCTTGCCAGCAGCCTGCTTGCCGCGACCGGCGGGACCGCCGTGCAGGTGCAGAACGGCTCCACGACCGACATGTTCGCCATGCGTTCCGATTCTGTCAATTTGACCGTCGGGACTATTCAATCGGACGCGACCAACCTGCTCGTGCGCACGCAGAATGCGTCGACGTCGTTTGCGATGATGACGCGCGGCACGATTGTGACAATCGCGGGAACCGCGCTGGTCCGGTCGACCGCCAGCGCCAATCTGTCATGGCGCGGCGACGGTCAAACGGTGACCATCGAAGCGGAGCCGCCGTATACCGCCGCCGGCGGCGTCGACACGATCTTTGCGGGCGGATTGACAGCCGGGAGCCAGTACACCGCCACGGTCGACAGCGCGGCGCCGGCCGTGCTCACCGCCGCAGCCGACGGCACGGCGGGCGTGCCCGTAAATCTGGTAAAACGCCTGGTGATTACCCTGTCAAAAGGCGCCGGCGTCGCTGCCGGCGATCTCACGAGAGCGCTTCGGCGGTTTTCGATACGGCCCTTCGGGACCGGCGTTGCGTTTACGATCCCCGCAACCGGATCCATGCGCCCGTCGATCGCAATTTACAACCAGCAGGGACGCCTGGTCTGGAAATGGGCCGGCAAGGGTTCAGGCGCGGAAGAACGGATTGTCTGGCCGGGAACCGGGGAAAGCGGCAGGGAATCGCCGGCCGGGGTCTATTGCGCAAAAGTCATTATCGGCAGCGGCAGCCGGACGGCTGCTTTCGCATTGGTGCGGTAAAACAAGGTGCGATAAAACCGTTGCAGGGACGGCCGACGATGTATCTTAGCAGATGCACGTATGGCGTTCATGTCCTTTAGCATTCAGGAGGACGCGATGTCTTGCAACAATTATTCACAGACGAGAACGTTCAAGATAGTGGAAAACAGCAATTTTGCCGACGATGATTTGAAGTGGATCGGGTCATTGTCGCACGTGTCCGTTGTCACGCTGCAGAAGAAATCGATTCGGGTCCGGACCGAATTGGAGGATGCAATACCGGAAATCGTGGATTCAATCAACAAACGGTACTGCAACAGTTCAAAACCGAAACTCTGCCCGCTGTTTTGCACCTACACCCTCGCCTCCTCGAAAATGAATAAATAAGAAAGGCCGGCGTGTAGATTTACATACCGGACGTCATTTCCCCTGATTCTCCTCCTCTTGCCACCCGCGCCAGTCAGGTCTTTTTATCTGCGCAAGAAGAGCTTCGTCGAGGATCCAATCTTTTTTAGCATCATCCCATAGCGTTGCGAGCTTTTCGGGCCATGCGACCTTTATTTTTGACATGATTTCCGGATCAAGTCTTGTCTTGTAAAATGATCTGGCATAGTTGAGGTTGGCGCCCTGCAGATAGGCTCCCAGAAGGGAAGCGCCGCGAAGATCCGCTCCCCGGAGGTTGGCGCCGCGAAGGTCGGCCCCCCGAAGGTTTGCTTCCCCGAGGTTGGCCTCCCGGAGGTTGGCTCCCTCAAAGTCGGCCCCGCGAAGGTCGGCCGCCCTCAGGTCGGCGCCGCGAAGGTTTGCTCCACGAAGATTGGCTCCACGCAGGTCCGCTTTGCGAAGGCTGGCTTCCCGAGGGGGGGAATTGCCTGCCGGAAATGAACGGGGCTCGCCTCCTCCAAGGTCTGCATCCACGAGGCTTGCTCCCTGAAGGTCTGCACCCCGAAGGTCGGCTTCATCGAGATCGGCCCTGCCAAGGTCTGCCCTGCAAAGGTTTGCCCCTCGAAGGTTGGCTTCACCAAGGTCGGCTTTCCCAAGGTTGGCTCTGTAGAAATTGGCTCCCCGAAAGTTGGCCGCGCGGAGGTTGGCTCCCTGAAGGTCGGCCCCCCGAAGATCGATCCCGCGAAGCGCCTCTCCCCGAAGGTCAGGCCTAACTCCCGGGTTTGCTCTTCTCCATTTGTTCCAATTCTCCACCCCGGATTTTATTATGTCACTATGGTCCGAGGCAATGCTTGCGGCAGCCAACAACAGAACAACCCATGCGCTCTTGAAGACGCTCATCATGCTCGCCATGCCCTGTCCTCGTGCCATGTCCCGGCAAAACCTGCCACTCCTGAGAGTATACCGTCTCTTGGGCTTTTTGTCAAATTCGGCATGGTTTTCCGCTAATCTTTTGCGCAGGCAATGAATAGATATCACGCGATATTTCATTAATGTAGTTTTCTGTATCAACGGAAGGTGACACAATGCCGGATAAGATTCTGTTTTCTTGGAGCGGCGGGAAAGACAGCGCCCTTGCTTTGCATAGTCTGAGGAATCACAGGAATTTTGAGGTCGTCGCCCTGATGACCACGGTCACTTCCGGTTACGACCGGATCAGCATGCACGGGGTACGACAAAGACTTCTTGAAGAACAGGCACAATCAATCGGGCTTCCTCTTGAGAAAGTCGTCATTTCAAAGAAATCCTCAAACGAGGACTACGAGGCTAAAATCGAGGCGGTCCTTCTCAAATACAAGAGCGTGGGAGTGGGTTTAGTAGCGTTTGGAGATATCTTTCTTGAGGACTTGAAACGACATAGAGAAGAGAATCTTGCGAAAATCGGCATGAAAGGCATCTTTCCGCTTTGGAAACAGAGCACCTATATCCTGGCAAGGAAATTTATCGACCTCAAATTCAAGGCGATTATCACCTGCGTTGACGGCACACAACTCGACGGAAAATTCTGCGGCCGAGCGTATGACAGGTCGCTGATGTCCGACTTGCCCAGGACCGTCGATCCGTGCGGCGAAAACGGTGAGTTCCACACGTTCGTCTATGCCGGCCCGATTTTCAAGGACGAAATTCCTTTTGCAAAAGGCGGGACCGTTGTGCGGGATAATCGGTTTTACTTCTGCGATTTGATCGGCTGATAGGGAACCGCCGCATCGACCGGCCGCGCTCAAAAAGGTGAACAACCATTCTCGCCGAAAGGAAACTGAATCCTATGACAAAAGCAACGGCGGCAGCGATTTTTCTTTTCTGCAGCGCGAATCTTCCGTTCGCCCAGGATTTAGTGATACTCAAAAATGGGGACGAAATCAGGGCAAAGGTCCTGGAGATAACTTCTACCGAAATCAGGTACAGGAAACTTGACAATCCTGATGGACCGACCCTGGCCGTTCCGGAGGCGGAAGTATCGATGATCAAGTACCAGGATGGTAGAAAGATCCTCTTTAGAAACAATACTCCGACTTCGCCGGAAAACAGGAGGCGTCGTGTTGAAGGGCCTGTGGAACCGAGGCCCGTCAGAATCGGTTTTTATGCGGACCCGCTGGGGTTTCTTGAGTTCGGCCCTTTGCTGGGAACCGAAATTACGATACGATCAAGGCTGATAATCGATGCATCCTTGCGATTTCCTTCGCTGGGCGCCCTCACCTACGTTGTCAACAATGACGCCACCGACGGCCTGCCCTATGAAGTTGCCGGACTTGGGGTGGCCGGCGGATTGAAATATTTTGTCCCCTCCCGCCTGGGAGGCTTTTACGTCGGGGGACTTCTCAGCTTTGCGTGGGAGACGCACCGGTATGCACAAGGCGAGCCGTCGGAATGGGAAAGCGACTACGCGGCCGTGATGACATTGGCGACAATCGGATACAAGTTCAGGTTCAGGCACGGCTTTTACGTGAACACGGGGGCGATTGTCGGCATCCAGTATCCGTTTGAAAAGCAATGGCATTATGCGAACGATGGGACAATCTATCAGATGGACAAGAGTCCCGGTCCTGCCGGAATGCTTGACGTGAGTTTGGGATATGAATTCTGAACGGTCCTTTTCGGACCAGGCAATTTCTTTGTAACTTTTTAATTGCGTTCACGTAATCTTTGGGTTTCGCGTACGTGGATTGCCAAGCAATTGAAGATTCCCCGAAGCAAGCTTCGGGGAATGCACTCGCCATGAGATTCATAAGTAAAGTCACCTAAACCATTCGCGTCACGCTCACCCTTTGACAGGCTCAGGACGAACCGGAAGCAAGAACATGTGGCTCTCCTTATGAGCTGTTTAGCAACAGGAAGGCAGGATGTGAAGAGAAAACCATTGCTACGTATCGGCCATTTTGCATGAGGCATCTTACGGCGACAAGAAATACCCTGGGTCTTTCATGCCTTTTGGTAATGGTCTCGGCGACGTGCCTCTGCACCCACGATTCACCAAACACTCCCGACACCGTCAACCGTCACCCGCCTGCGGCACCGGTGATTTCTTATGCCGTTGCCGGCGACGCCGGCGTGACCGTGCACTGGGACACTGAACCCGGCGCGACATCGTACAATTTGTATTATGAGGCGGGAAGCGCAGTTGACACAATAAGCGGGACGAAACTGGCGGGAGTGACGTCTCCATGGCTGGTGCCGGGCTTGACAAACGGTTCGCCCTATGCGTTTGCGGTGTCCGCAGTCAACGACAAGGGAGAATCGGGGTTGGGCAACCCAGTGGTTGCAACGCCGGGCGTGGCACCTGCCATCACTGCGCAACCGAAATCGGACACGATAACCGCGGGTGAAAGCGCGACGTTCAGCGTAACGGCAACGGGGTCGGCGCCGCTTTCGTATCAGTGGTATAAAGGGGACGTTGCAATCACGGGGGCGACTTCATCCGGTTTCGTGCTCTCCGGCGTGCGGCCGGCCGATTCGGGAACCTACACCGTTATCGTATCCAACGCCATTGTTCCGAATGCAACGAGCGGCGCGGCGGTGCTCACCGTGGACGTGCCGCCGGAAATCACCTCGCAACCGAAATCAGACACGGTAACGGCGGGTGGAAGCCTGCTGTTCAGCGTGACGGCAACCGGAACACGGCCGCTTTCGTATCAGTGGTACAAAGACAGTACCGCCATTTCCGGAGCAACTTCTTCAAGTTTTTCGATATCGTACGCGCAAGGTTCCGATTCGGGAACCTATACCGTTGTCGTATCCAACGGCATTGCACCGAGTGCGACGAGCAAGGCGGCGGTGCTGACGGTAAAGCCCGCACCGGGCGCGCCGGTTATAACCGTGCAACCGCAATCGCAGACCGTGACGGCAGGCGGGAGCGCAACGTTTACTGTTGCGGCAACGGGTACGGCGCCGCTTTCGTATCAGTGGCAGCAGAACGGAGCGGCCATACCCGGTGCGACTGCGAGCAGTTATTCCGTCTCGAACGCGGCAGCCAGCGCTATCGGCGCCTATACGGTGGTCGTCACCAACGCCGGCGGCCTCGGCAGTATTATGAGCAACTCGGCAATTCTCACCGTCAATATTCCGCCCACAATAGCCTTGCAACCAGCTTCACAAATTGTTATTGTGGGCCAGCGTGCAACCTTCAACGTTATGGCGTCGGGCACTACTCCGTTCTCCTACCAATGGGGAAAAGACGGGGCCGTGATTCCAGGCGCGACGGCGTCTTCCCTGATTGTAAACGCTTTTGCACTGGCGGACAGCGGGAATTATTCCGTGACGGTCATGAATGGAATGGGGAGCGTAACCAGCAATCCGGCACAGCTCACCGTGGTGGACACTGCCCTTTTGGATATTGACGGGAATGTGTATCACACGATTATCATGGGGACACAAGTGTGGATGGTGGAAAACCTGAAAACTACCAAATATAACGACGGCGTCGCGCTGCCGTTGGTGACCGACGACACCGCCTGGGCCGCTCTGACGACACCCGGGTATTCCTGGTACGGGAACGATTCCGGCTCCTGCAAAAGCGCCTATGGAGCATTGTATAATTGGTACGCGGTAAACACCGGGAAACTGGCCCCGGCAGGGTGGCATGTGCCGACAGACGCGGATTGGAGCGCGCTCACCACGTTTCTCGGCGGTGCGACTGTGGCGGGAGGGAAGCTGAAAGAGGGCGGCACGATGCACTGGCAGTGGCCCAACATGGGTGCCGCAAACGACAGCGGTTTTTTGGCGCTTCCCGGCGGTTACCGTTACGTTGACGGTTCATTTCCCTTCATGGGCAGCTACGGGTACTGGTGGTCGGCCACGACGTGCGACGCGACCAGCGCCTGGGCACGCTATCTGTCCTGCCTCAGCGCCACGATCAGCCGTTACAACTTCACCCTGGGTTACGGTTTCAGCGTCCGTTGTATAAGGAACCCTTGACCTCATCCCGCAAGAATGATGCCCTTCTTGGGCAGCGTGCTAAAGGTCGAAACGGTCTTTGCGTTCATCCGTGCTGGTGCCGCCCGTCCGCCTGCGGTTCTTGACCAGCAGGACCAGCACCACGATTATGATGAGCAACCCGATTGCCAGCACCGCAATGATAATGGCGTTGTGGGACCTGGCCTTCCTCTCTGCATCCGCCTTGGCGGCCAGATCGCCCGCAGTCTTGATCCGTATCGAATCAAGCCGCATGGAATCCAGCCGCGCCTGCTCAAGCGCCGCAGAATCGGCTGCGGCGACGGCCGCGGCTTTGTTTTCAATCGTGGCATAACGCACGGTGATCTTGTCGATTCCGGGAACGGTGATGTGCTTCTCAACATGCTTGATGGTGTCCTTCCATAGGTGTTCGTACAGGACTACCCGATCCAGGATCCGGACCAAGAACGGTGTCGTTGATTTGTTGGAGAACCGGTCGAAACAATCCCAAAGATCGATTTGCAGCACCACGGCGCCCTGGAAAACATCCGTACCCTTTACCTTTGCAACGAGGGGCGCGGCCCAGACCAGGTAATACCGTCCGGTTTTTTCCACCTTGACAAGGTTCGTATGTTCTTTCATCGTCTTTGAAACCTGCGCGAACCACGGCTCGCCGGAGACAGAGCGTTTCTCCTTTGAGACGCCCTCGATCCTGATCACCTCGTTGATGACCGCACCCTTTTTGTCGGTCCTGGCCAGCGAATGCCACGGCTCGTGGGACTTGAGCGACTTCCAGAAGAAGCCGTTTACCGCCTTGAGCCCGGGAGACTTGAGAACCGGGGAAGCGGCCATCTTATCGAACTCGGTCTTGATTTTCGCGAACAGGCTGTCGAGGTCCTGGTCGAGGGGGTTCTGGCCGGGCTGGTTTGCGTCCTTTGCCCGCTGCAGTTCCAGGGAGTGAGACAACGCTTTTGAAGCGCGCGTGCGGCCGGCCGGCACACTCGCCATTGATTGACACACGCACGCCAGCGCCAGGAACATCGCCATGGGCAGTACCGGAACATGGTTCATTGATTTAGTGAGCATCATACGCTATGCCTCCTTTGATTATGCGGAAGGCCACGCGCCCAATGCGCGGGCCCACGGACACACCTGGTAATATAGCTTTGAGCTCCGCCGGCAGCAAACACCGTTTTTAACGATCCCGGGGTCCGGCGCTCGCCTGCCAAGCACGGCATCGCCTACTTAGTGGTAATCGAAAAGTCGGTAAACTTGAAAGCGGCATTCGTACCGTTCGTCGAAACGATCTCAACACCGAAATCGATCTGGCCCAGCGTGGAGTTGGCAGGAAGCCAGCCCTTGGACATTGTCCATTTGAAGATGGCAAGGATGTCCACGGTCCCTGATGTGAAGGATGCGGTAGGTACGAAAGCGATATAGCCGTTGGTGGAAGTCTTATACACGTTGTAGATACGGCCGCCCAGGGTCACGGTTGCTGCCGAACTGCCGGCCGGAACCTGATTGTAGTTTTCATTCCAGATCATGAACTCGGTGCAACCGGCTGTGGCAACGCCGTTGGTCCAGATGTCGTAGGCGACGTCGTAGATGCCGACATGCGGACTTGTCTCGGCAAAAGTGCTTGTGATGGTGTCGAACGAGCTGATCGCCACGTTGGCGTAATCCTTGTGGACATTCGGATACGTCTTGACCGCGCCGTCCCCGGTATTGTTGTTCATGTTTGCAATGACGTACCAATTGTGGTATGAGCATGCGTAAAGGGTTTCCGCGCACTGGTACGAAGCGCTGTTCCACATGTTGTTGTGGACATAGTAACCGCCGTCACTCCAGCCGCCGTTCGGGTCCGAGGTTACGAACGCGGGATTCGTGCACCCCTGCGGGCAGACGCCGGAGCCGGTGAGGACGCACACCTGGTTGGAAAGCGTATACGAGGAAATGAACGTTGTGGACGTCGTGTACCCGCACTTTGCCGCGACAAGGGTATCCGAAACGGCGGCCTTCCTGGCGAGCGGACGGCCCGGCTCGTATGCAAGCGTCCTGAGCCTGGGCCCCTCGGCGGACGCGCCGCACAACGACATCCTGCGCACCGCGGACCATGCGCCGATCCTCACCTTGACAAAATATACTCCCGGCCGCACGGTTTCGGCCGCAGGGGCGAGCGAATACTCGCCCGGGACAAGCGTCCTGTCAAGCGCCGCTGAAACCAGGCTGCCGCCCGCGGAATACACATCGATGCGCACCGATGCCTGGTGGGCAACGGAAAACCGTATCGCGTTGCCCGCGACAGAGGCCGAGACAGAAGCCGCACGGTCCTCCGCGGCCGTCCTCACACCGGTACTTTTCAAAAGTGCGAACGCTCCGCCGTTGCCGGTAGTTGTCGAGATGCCCGCAACAGCCAGGCTCACCGTTGCGCCCGCAACGCCGCTGCCCGTTGTGTCGGTGACGGTCCCGGTGACGGCGACGTCCTGCGCGCCCGCCTGGATCGCGCACGCAACGACAAACACGCACACAATGTTTCTTTTTCCGATCATAGGGGCCCCCTTCTTTTAAAAAAGCCGGCCTGCGGAGGTATTGTTTCTTTGCGGACTCGCAGAGGGGCGGCAGGCGTTTCTTTCGAAGTGATCTTCTTCCCCGTTTCCCGGCGCGTGTCCGCTGTGAGGCCGGAAATAATAAGACCGTGCGCCGCTATCGTCCTGCGGCGTGCTCCCGGCCGTTGCCCATAAACTAAATCATCACCCGTACAAAAAGTCAACTGTTCCCTGCTCCGGCGCATTCCCGACTGTCTTCTTGTGCCGAGGGGTGAACTTGGGAAGGGGAACGAATGGCAGCTCTACCGCCAGGGGTGATCGTGGCGCGCAGTCCGTATCATGTCTTTTTACACGGATGGACACCGCATTTGCGCGCCGCGTTTTCCCTTGCTTATCAGGTGCAAAGGTCCCTATATTATGCCTAACCTCCAGATACCCACCGGTTAAGAAAGGAAACCATGAAGAACCCCGCAGGATTTCCGATACTGCAACGCATTCTTGTCTTCCTTTTTTCATGTGTGGCGGCGCACGCCGGGGCGCAATCTTTGTACACCTGGCAACCCTTGCGCATCGGCGCAGGCGGCTGGCTTGTGGGCATGGACATCGCTCCTGACGGAACCAAAGTGGTCCGCGCCGACACCTATGGCGCTTATCTCTGGGATGGGACGCAGTGGCGGCAGCTTGTCACCTCAAGTAGCATGCCTGCCGCCGACGTAATTGTCGATAATGCTTCGGGTGTCTATGAAATAAGGATCGCGCCGAGCAATTCGAGCCGCTTTTACATGATGTACAACGGAAGCGTGTACCGCAGCGATAACAAGGGAAACACCTGGAGCAAAACCGCATTCGCGACGGTAACCGGTTCGGATGCCAACGACAACTATCGCATGAACGGCCAGAAAATGGCGGTCGACCCGGCAAATCCCGACGTGGTGTACGCCGGCACAACGCTTAACGGCACGTGGGTGACTTCCGACGGCGGCGCGAGCTGGACCCAGGCCGCGACAATTCCCGTGGGCGGAGCGGGCGGCATCACCGGCATCGCGTTTGATCCGAGTTCGGGCGCCACAGCCGGAAAGACAAACGTGATCTACGCGTGCAGCTGGGGCAACGGCGTCTTTCGTTCCGCAAATGCGGGCGACACCTTCACAAAAACGACCGGTGGCCCGATCACGGTCAACAACGTTGTCGTTGCGAGCGACGGCATTTATTACGCGGCCGACGGGACCGCTGCCTGGAAGTATGCGGCCGGAGCATGGACCGACATCAATGCCTCCGGCGGGTGGCACACAGTGGCGGTGGACCCGGCAAACCCGGCGCGTATTGTTGCGGGAAGCGACGGGGGATCGCTCGACCAATCTCTTGACCGGGGCGCAACGTGGGGCGGAACGATTTGGGGATCCACCGCCAATCCTCAAACCAGGGTGGCATCGGACGTTCCCTGGCTGGCGTGGACCAACGAGAATTACATGTCGAGCGGCAACATGATCTTTGATCCCTCGGCTTCCAACAAACTTTACTTCTCGGAAGGAATCGGCGTCTGGTACGCCGGCCTTTCGCCGACCCAGGCATGGAACGTGGGAGTCATCTGGAACTCGCAAAGCGCAGGCATCGAGCAACTGGTCGCCAACGAGATTGTCTCGCCTCCCGCGGGCAAGCCCCTTGTCTGTTCGTGGGACCGGCCTGTCTTCTATGTCAACAATCCCGACGTCTACCCGTCCACGCATGGCCCCGACAACCAGAACGCGATTGTTGCGGGCTGGGCGCTTGACTGGGCGTCGAGCAACCCCGCCTTTGTCGCCGGCATTTTCAATTGGGGGGCGGTGGAAAAATCGGGCTTTTCCGGCGACGGCGGACAAACGTGGCATGCCTTTGCCAAATTTCCAGCAACGTACGGCATTGGGGGTTCCATTGCCGCCGCATCGTCAACCAACATGGTCTGGGCGCCGGAGAATAACTCGGTTCCCTATTATACAAAAGACGGCGGGGCAACCTGGATGGTTGCGAATGCTCCGGCCGCTCCAATCTCCGGTGAGACAGGCTGGGGCTTTGCATACTATCTCAACCGCCACATCGCGGCCGCGGACAGAGTCACGGTCGGGACGTTCTACCTGTATAACTATCTCAAAGGACTTTACAGATCGACCGACAGCGGCGCCACATGGACGCTCGTCCATTCCGGTGAAATTACCCCGTGGTCAAGCTACAACGCGGAACTCAAAGCCGTGCCGGGGCGGACGGGGCACCTGTTCTTCACCGGCGGCCCGCAGGGCGGCGGAGGCTCTTCTCATCCGGCAAGCGAACCGTTCATGCGTTCCACGGACGGCGGCGTGACCTGGACCGCTGTTCCGAACGTCCTGGAAGTGTGGGCTTTCGGCTTTGGCGCTCCGGCAGCCTCCGGCGGCTACCCGTCGATTTACATTGTCGGATGGACGAATAATCAGTACGGAATCTGGCGTTCCGACGACCAAGGTCAAACCTGGGCACTGCTGTGCACGTGGCCGCTCGGAAGTCTCGACGGGATCAAAACTATATCGGGCGACATGAACACCTATGGCACGGCCTATGTCGGCTTTTCCGGTTCGGGCTATGCGTACGGCACGATATCGACATCCGCCCTTGGACCGCGCACAAACCTGCCGCAGAACCAGACGGGCCTCGTGATAAGCCGAACTTTTGCCGGCAGGCAAATCAAAATCGACTATGCGGTTGTACAGAGCGGAAGAGTTTCCGTGAATGTGTACGATTCCAGAGGAAATCTGGTAAAAAACCTTGCGCAGGAAGACCAGGCGGCGGGCAACCATTCGATTGTCTGGAACCAGTGTGACTTGTATTCGAACCTGGCAGCGAGCGGAGAATACTTTTGTGAAGTGGTTGCCGACAATATCATAAGGTCCAAAGAATTTATTGTGATGAAATGAACACGATTGTCTTTTTGAAACATCGGTGACTCACCAGGGAGAACGCCAACATGACAAATGCCAACGGCATTCGGAATACGCTGACGGCGGCCTGCCTCCTCGCGGCCGCGGGCGCATGGCGCGTTGTGGCGGCAACGGGCGCTGTTCCGGACACGGCGCCGATGTGCCCGGCCGTACCGGCAGGGGATCATGAAACCTATCGATTGGCACCTGTCAAGCACCCGGCCGCAGGCCTGTCTTCCCAAATCGACTGGGCGCAAATTCCGGCAACCGGCGGATGGTATGGAGCGCAGGTGATGGACTCCTGCCGCATCCATGCGGACGGTTTCCTAACATGGCACGGGAAAGCGGCCGCCAGGATTGAGGTCCAGCCCAGCGACGATCCGCTTGATCTGGGAGTCGGGTCCGAACGCGCGGAAATGGCGTTCATGCAGGACTCGACCGGAACACAGATCAGCGAAAACCCGGCAAGCGGGACCGTGTGCTACGCGACCAGCTATTTTTTTCCCCTGTCCTGGGACGGGACCTTCCTGAAGGGTGACGCCAACAGCTGGTCTTTTGTCTGGCAATTTTACGAATGGGAAGCGCTTGCGGCCGGCAGGGGCTACGACGCTGACCCCACTGCCCAGAAATACTGGTTCGGCGCGAATGGAAGCGGCAATCTGATCTTTACCGACGGCGGGAATATCGCGAAGGGTGAATGGACCGACTTTGTGTTCATGGTCAACTGGGCAAACGGACATCTGGACGTGTGGCGCAGGGATCAAGGACAGACCGCGTTCACTCCCGTGTTCGACGGCAGCGGCGCCCCGGCGACAAATACCTATTATGTCAAGCAAGGCCTGTATCGCGGCGGCGACGTAAACGGCAGGACCGATGTCCTTTGGGTCGGACCAACCGCGCGCGGTTCCAGCTTTGCGGCAGTAGAGCAAGCGGCATTCGGCACGAATAACGGAAACGCGGTGAAAGTCCCGTTTACCGCCAAACCGGGCCTTGAGGGGTTTAACCTGAATGTCTCTACAAACCAGGGCAGGGTGGTTTTCCATATCACCTCCAAAGATATTTTGCACATCGGGATTTTTTCGGCCGGCGGTAAGCTTGTGAGAACGCTCAACACCATGGGAGCAACGAACGTTGTGTGGGATGGGACCAACGACAGGCTTGAGCAAGTTGGGCCAGGGGTCTATTTCTGCACGGCAATGGAAGCACAATGCGGCGGGTTAGTGAGAATCGTCAAGCAGGGACGGGGTACGAGGTAAATCAGTGCGACAACAACTAATGCGATGATTTTTATCATGCAGCCTTCCCGCAAGTTGACTTCTTGAAACGGTTTGGACGTTACCATTTATTACAGAGTGGCAAGTACCATGTCACAAGTACCATATCAATGGAGCTGTGCACATTTTACCTTTTGTTGACCCTCATGTCAGGTGATCAACAGATTCAACACATCCCGGTTTCCAACTTTTGAGAACAGGATTGCGAAACCATACCATTATAACACAATCCTTATGGGCTCCGCAGTCGGCATGTGACTTGCAATTTAGAGAACTGAACTGCGGTCAAGCGGCAGCACCACAAAGGAGGTTCCATGCCTAACCAATCGGTCACATTACACAGGGTATTCATGTCCTCTGCTGACAAAATTTACAAAGCCTTCCTTGACCCTGACGCATTGTCGAAATTTCTTCCACCCAACGGGTTTACGGGAAAGGTGCACTCCCTTGATGCAAAGGTGGGCGGTTCGTACAAGATGTCCTTCACAAACCTGGGTACTGGCGCGAGTCATTCTTTCGGCGGCATTTATACGGAATTAGTGAAGAACGAGAGGATCGTGCATGTGGACAAGTTCGACGATGTAAACATGAAAGGTGAAATGACGACTACGGTTGACATTAAGAAAGTTTCGGTTGGTGCCGAGGTAAAGGTAACGCAGGACGGACTTCCCCAAGAGATTCCTGTTGAGGCATGCTACTTAGGATGGCAGCAGTCATTGGATCTGCTGGCGCTGTTGGTTGAGGTTGATATTCCATAGATTCTTTGTTCTCTGAAAGGTATCAAGAATGAAAACAGCTAACACAACCTGCGGCCCTGACGAGTGGAGTCTCAGCATTCAAGAAGGAGATCGCACTGTATCAATTTTCAAAAGGGACGGTTCATTTCCCATTTAGTAAGCCAATACCGTATGGGTTGATAACCAAGATCGTTAAGTACAGAGTCAAAGAAGATCTGAGGTAGATATGTCGGTGCCCAGATTGATGCATCTCAATGGAAAAGGATTAGATGATCAGTAATTCGATGAGCAAATAGATTAATCAAACTTTAAGGAGGAATTTCATCATGAATACTACGCAGTTACCCTTCCTGGTAGAGGCAATTCTGATGTTAACAGCTGGGATCTTCGGAATTCTTCTTCACAAGGCTGGAAAACCCTACGGTAAAGTGAAACTCGTCGTTCACTTGTTCTTCGTTCTTTGGTTCTCCGTAGGTTTTGGCTTCATAGCGTACGCTATTCTCACAATGAGTAGTGCAACGAAGGGAATTTGGATCCCGGTTGCCGTAATGGGTTTTGCGATTTTGACCCAACTGGTTACCGGAATCCGGATGTTGGCTTCCAAAAAAGCAGGAATGGCGCTTCCGAAGATCCACCTATTTTCGGCAATCATACTGGTTTTATCCGATATCTGTGCTTTCATCATGGCGGGGCTTCGTTCATAAAGAGACTTATTAACCGATAAGACAAAACTGGTGGGCCTATCTGCTTACCCTATTGAGCCGGGCTGGATTGATCGGACCAATTCATAAAAAAGTATCGCATATACCGTTGCTGCGCCTGACGCAATGATTCCCCCAATAAGTGCATGTTTTCTTCTTTCATGTTTCCGACTTTGTTTAAGAGAATCAGTGAAATGGACCTTCAAATGACTTAACGAATCCACATTAGCAACCGTTTCATGATTTGGTTTCACAACAACATTGTCTTTGCCAACGTCGCTGCCTATGACGGACCCGGAATCCAGTTCGAGTATACTATCATTTGTTCCTGCGAATGTCGGGGAGCAAACAAGGGCAGATAGCAATAGTGGAAATAACTGTTTCATTGTGTTGTTCCTTTCCTGGTTGTTAGCCGCCAACCGGAGGGTTCGATCGGGTCTATTTAGGAAGTAAACAAAGCACTAGGGCCGTTACCGTTGCTGCGCCTGACGCAATGACTCCCCCGATAAGCTTGTGTTTTCTCCTTTGATGCTCCTCGCTTTGTTGCAGAGAATCGACGAAATGCGCCTTCCAAATTCCTGACGAATCCACAGCGGCTGCCATGCCAGGATCTGATTTCATGCCAGTGCTGTCATTACCAAGGTCCTTACGTGCACCTTGAATTTCATTATCTCCTGAGAATGTCGAGCTAACAGTAGGCTCCACTTTCCTCTTTCTCTTGACAAGAGCATACCCGGCAAGACACGAAAGAGCGTATCCGCCCTTTCCGGATGCGAGCGCCACATTCACCGGTATTCCAATGCCGCGATAGTTGAATGTTTTTCCTACAGCCAGAACTATTGAGCTCGTGAGGGACGGAAATCCCAATACGACGTTTGGCCCAATGCCGAATTCAAATCCGTTTGGCAGCCGAATACCCATGGGCATTGTCACTGAGGGGATTGGTGTCGCATATTCAACCGCACCGATGAGTGGAATAAACTCTAAAACAAACGAGGGCGTATTTCCTTCCGGCGCAATCTTCAGTTCAAAGTGCCACCCGAACTCGCTATACACATCGTGAATACCATGCTGTTTGAGTTGCTGGGCAAAAGTGCCTCCGCCATACGGACTGACACCAGTGAGGCCAAACCTCGGGCCACTTATATTCATTTTGGAAAGTGAAACGACTGTGTCGTCATCATTTGCTTCCGCCACCAGGACAAGACTGCAGACCAGGAGAATGAGTGGTTTGAGATACTGCATAAGACCCCCTTGAAAAAGTTAAGTGTACTAAGGGGGAATGCAGGGGCCATGCCAATACAAAAGTGCTTAAATTAGCGTAATTTGTGGGTTCTCAAAACTTTGAAGGTCGCACTTCTGCTACGTCGTCGCATATCAGATACATTTGCGGGGGTGCTTCAAATCTATCTTGAACGCCCTAGCCCACGCAATCCCCGCGAGTTCGCTTACGCGGCTACTCCTGTAGGGTTGTATGCAGGCGTAGTCGTGGTGACGCGGGGTTAGCGGGCGAAAGGGCGGCGCGGAAGACCACGCAGTAGCGGCCGCATGGCCAATCCCCGCCAGTTGGGGCGGGGTTCTTCAATTGAAAGTTTGGCTAAGAACAAACAAAGGCGGATATTATAGGAAAAAATATTTGTGGGCGGCAATGGTTTATCGGACAATCCGGTTTAACGCAGTTCATATTCGTCTGCAAACCAGTTCCCCCTTGCCGATGGGAACCACAAGAGCGTCTGCCCGATCATCAGCGAGAGCTTTGTCAATCACCTGCTTCAGCGATTCGCGGTGACTGATTGCATTGTCTGCAACCAGGATTCCACCTTTGACCAGCCTGGGAATGATGGCATCATAGCACTTTTCATAAATCTCCTTTTCGGCGTCCAGGAAGCAAAAGGCGATATTCTTGATTTTCGACATGCATTGCAGCGCGTTTCCGTGCACCAATTCGACATGCCGCGCTACGTCGGCTTCTTGAAAGGTCTCTTTTGCCAGCCTGTATTTTTCTTCCAGGATCTCATAGGTTGTCAATTTGCAACCTCTCATAGCGCAAGCCAAAGAGATCCACAAAGCGGAATAACCAGCGCTGGTTCCGATTTCGACGAACCCGCCGCTCGGCGATGACGCTGCCAGAAGGGCCACAAACCTGCCGGTTTCCGGTGGAACCTGCCTCAACCTTTTTTGCAGAGTCGTACCGTCTGATCGGTCCTTTCGATCCATCGCTTCCAGGTACGCCATTCGAGACAAAACCGCAGGACTGATAGTGTGAAACATGGGTTGTCCTTAGGGGTTATCCCTGCTAAGGTGGCAATGTGAGGGTGAAATGGTCACCGTAGAGGCGCGAAAGCATCGCCCAACAACGTGCTTGTCCATCAACGGCAAGAAAGCCCACGGCCGATAACGACTTTTCAATGTGTTCCTTCTTTCCACTTGGAATCGGCAGACGATTCCTCAACTATCTTTGTTGCAGTTTTTTTGCCGTCAGTTATTTCCCACGTTACGGTCACGTTGACATCGGTTAGGATATCGCCAAGAGTAGTTTCCTTTGACAACTCCATCATTCCGAGCATGATCCTGGCGCCTGATTCGACATTCAGGGTGTCGAGGGCTGATCTTGTTTTCACGATTAGTGTACGGGTCGTGACGTCAACCGAAACGACTTTCCCATGAATCTTCATTTCACTGGCCTTTTGTTCGGCTTGTTTTTGCGCTTTCGTCGCAATTTGTTCTTTTGCGGTTGATCCTTCCGCCTGAGCAAAAAGAAGGCTTGCGCAAGAAAGAACCATAATAAAGATCAGTAAGAACGATCGAGTAAACATAGCATGCTTTCCTTTCGGATGTTCAAGGTCGCTTAGGGGACCCCTCTCAATTGTCACCGCCGATTTCTTCCATTGCAGCAGTACATTCGCCTCGGTTCCCTCCGGTTGCACCTGCCGCACCTACCGCAAGGTTCGCTCCGGGGCGCTCTTTCAAAAAGCGGTGTGCGCTTCCTTATGCTCGCCCGAACGGGAATGCTCCTCGACCGCTGGCTCATCGACCCAGTATTCCGGGCGATTGTAATGTTGATGCAGCCCCACCTCATATGTCCGGGTTGGCAGAGCGTCCTCCACATATTCCGGCGCCTGCTTGATGGTTTCACGAGGAAGATTGACAAAGACTTTCGACTTGCTCCAACTAACCCGCTCAATCCATTTCGGGGAAATCAGAACCCTTTTCCCGGGCCACCAGTTTTGCGTATCAACGATAAGGTAACGAATCGCCCAGGTATCATCGTCGATGATAAAATCGTCGACGTGTCCGATCTCGCCGTCCGCGGCCTGGACGTTGTGGCCGCTCACATCGTGAATGCTGCGCAAATGGGGATCCCAAGATTCCTTATTTTGGGTGGGCGCGTTCCACAGGTCACGGTCACGCACCGGGTAGGGATAATCTCCCCACATGAATGGGCCTCCCCAATAGGGCGGCCATCCATAATATCCATAGTAGACCGCTTCGTACTGCCGCGACACGGGCTGATCACTTTCCATGGCCGGACTGTCCTCAATCTGCTTGTTGGTCAAATTGATGGCGATGTGGTGCGCTGTTACACCGGATTCAACCAGCGCATGCGGGGAGATCAACACCTGCCTGCCCGTGAGCCAGTTTCCCGTGTCGGCCACCAAATAGCGAATAGCCCAGTGCCGGTCATCAAAGTAGAAGTCCTTGACCCTCCCTATTTCGCCGTCAAGGCTTAACAATTTGTAGCCGTGTAAGGTTTTGGCTTTGTTGAACATGATGATACTCCTTTGTCGGTTTGCTTTCGCCTTTGTCTATTTGTTCCCTCTTGTGACAATTGATTTTGACTCATCGGTCGCGCCAGGGCGGAGAACGGGCACACTGCTTCAATGATCTCTTCATCGGAGAGAATGCTATCTCGCCCCCTTTCACTCATGCCTTCTTGGTCAAACCAAAACCGGTACGATTATTCTTTCTTCTTGGAAAAAACAAGCATGGCCTTTTGAAACACCTTGTCCAGCTCCTTTGCATCCTTGACAGTACCGGATTCAACCTTGGATGCCAATTCCTTCATCTCATTTCCCGCGGAATCCAGGTCTGCCTTGGCAACATGGCCCATATGGGCCGCTTTAAGCCTCATAAAAGATGCGGCCCTTCTGATTTCATAAGCAGCTCCGGCCCGATCGTTTTCCTGCAGTCTTGATTTTGCTTTATCAAAATGATAATCATAGGCATATTCAAAAACGCTGGTTGCGCTAATATCAACGGGAACCATCGCATACTTATTATTAATGACGTTTAGTGCGTTGGAAGTAACGTCATCAAGCTTACTACTTTCCTTAACCTTGCCGGCCGATATGCTGTTGGATAGGTCCTCAATTTGTTTCGACGCGGCGGAGAGACGGTTCTTCTGAAAAAGCAAGAATGCATCGCCCAATTTCAATTCGGAAGACGCTTTCGAATATTCGCCTTTTTGCAGGTATTCTTTAGCAAGATCAAAGTGGTACTTTGGCGCATCCATGTAGACTGCCCAATCTGCTTCGACAAATGGAACCCATAAATCGGATTGCGCGTTCGACGTCACCGCGGATGGTTTCTGCTCGGCGGAGTAAGCGGACAAAATGATTGCGCCAAGACCAAGAGCGGCAATGAAAGAAGTTTTAAAAGAAAACACGGTAGAATCTCCTTTTGAAATTTGTTTGTGAGCATGACTTTCAGCATAGGTACGACCCAACTGTGGCCTCTATGACGAAAGCACCTCCTTCGTCCACGCTTAATCAATGGCGTCCGGGAAGGCGCCGCCAGAGGCGGTCCGGGGCACAGGGCAAATCATTCTTGGGGCCGACAATTCTCAAAAAATCCCCTCCCCTCCTGATGAACTTAGAGATCAAGCCCAATCATGTATGATGAGCAATTACAAAGCCATTGCAATTGTGGCGAGCCGTGCGCTAGGGGCGGGAGTAATTCATTCTTGCAAGCTGACTAACTCTTGTTTACAAGAATTGGTTTATCAAAAACAAGATAAGGCGACTATTTCGAAATCCCCGCTGTGCTTTGGACATTGAAAGACCCGGCCTTTGACCGGGGAAACAGGTTCTTGGATCAGGTCTCTTCGTGATGCCGGCCGGCTATGGTATTATCCTCACAGCAGCGGCGCAAGAAGGCGCGCAACCCCTTCCATGAACTCAACAAAGATATTTGCCTTTCTAATTCCCCTGTTAGATTGACTTATAAGATCGGTTACCCAATTTCCCAGCTCTTTTACCATGCTTTGGTCATAAATAAACAGCGCGACCTCGTAGTTAAGAAAAAAGCTTCGTATATCCATGTTCATTGAACCGACAACGCCCAGAGCATTATCGACAAGAATTACCTTGCCGTGCATCATGCCCGGCGCAAAGTTGCAGATAGTCGCACCGCTGTCCTGCATTTGCCGGAGATAGCTTCTCCGCACCACATCGGCGAGCGGATGGTTGGAGACCTGCGGCACCACAACCCGAACATCGATGCCGCGCTTTGCGGCGATGCATATCGCCTTGAGCAGCATTTCATCCGGAACAAGATATGGGGTGGCAATCCACACACGATGCTCGGCCTTGAAAATCGCGGTGACAATGTCATCGTAGAGCGGATCGCCAACGACATCAGGCCCGCTGGGCACCAACTGCAGCGCAATGGCTGCGCCGGTGACGGTAAGAGCAGGACCGTCTTCCGCGGCGGTCTCTTGCTTTGCGGCAAATCGCCAATCCGAGCAGAAAACCTGGTGCAAATCTGCAACTACCGGCCCTTTTACAATGAGAGACAGATCGTGCCAGCGTCGCGTGTTCCCGCCGGTGCCCATGTACTCCCGCGCGATGTTCATGCCGCCGAGCATTGCGGTTCCGTTATCGACAATGACAATCTTTCGATGATTACGCAAATTTGCGCGGCCACGAAAGGGCAGATGCATCATCGGCATGAAAGAGGCGTGTTGGCCTCCGCTCGCAAGGAGAGGGGCAAGCATCTTTCTTGATACACGAATGGAGCCAAGTGCATCCAAAAGCAGGCGCACGCGAACACCCTGTTTGGCCCGTCGCGTCAGGGCCGCAAGCACGGAGACGCCGGTTTCATCGTTGCCCAAAATGAAGGTGGCGATATCGATGTTCTTCTCGGCGTGTTCGATCAGGTCGAAGAGAGCGGCACATGCCTCTTCGCCTGTGGGAAGCAACGAAATTTGGTTGCCGCTGCGCACAGGAAAGATGCTGCCGACGCCCTGCGTAACAAGCCGCTCTGCAGTATCTTTTGTGTCAACGGCCAGGCCGGGCTTGGCTCTCGTCAAGCGCCTGACTTTACGTCCGCCAAAGAGGAGGTATGCCGGCACCCCAAGATACGGAATCAGCAGAATTGCCAGCAGCCAGGCCGTCGTGCTCGACGGAGATCGCTGTGTGCGGTTCTGGTGAACCAGCAGCGTCACGGCAAGGAAGAATCCGAGAATGGGCAGAATATGAAATACTATCCAGTGAACCTTGATCATACTATTGCAGTTCACTTTCTGTAAACAAGACCGCGTGATCGGAAAGCTTCTTCCACGCTCCCCTATAGTACGTTGCGGATTTCTTTGCCGTCAGACCCCTGAGGTAAATTCGATCGAGCGGCAAAAAAGGAATGAATGCCGGAAACGTGCGCGACCTCCTGCCGTTTGCCTCCCGAGCGGCGTCCTTCATGCCCAAGAGCTGAGCGAAATCGTCGACGTCTTCGCCATGCCAGTCGTTAAAATCCCCTGCCATGATTATCGGCGCATCGCGCGGAATACACCGGTTGATGAAATCCGCCTGCATCCGGAGCTGCTTTCGGCGCGAAGCGGCAAAAAGCCCCAGATGAATACACAAACAATGCAACGGTTTCGGACTGCCTGGAATGTGCACGGCACAGTACAGAAAACCGCGTTGCTCAAAACTATTGGTTGAGGTGTCGATCTGTTCTGAATGAATGATGGGGAACTTTGAAAGGATCGCATTGCCATGATGACCGTGGGGATAGAATGCGTTCTTTCCGTATGCAAAGTATTTCCACTCGGAATCGGCGAGGAATTCGTGTTGCGCCTGATCGGGCCAATCGGGCTGCTTTTCCGCCTGAGCGGAGTTTTTACCAACCACCTCCTGTAAGAAAACCAAATCTGCTTCCATGAATCGGATTGCTTCGCGAAGCCGTCGAAGAATAAGCCGCCGGTTGCCCCAGGAAAACCCTTTGTGAATGTTGATGGTTACTATGCGCAGTTTTTGCATGCAGGCTCATTTCATGGAAACTCCGGTCTTCAAACCAATTTGACTACCATCTTTCCAACGTTCTTCCCCAGGAAAAGGCCGATAAACGCGTCCGCCGCTTTGTCGATCCCATTCACGACCGTTTCCATGTTCTTGATTTTTCCGTCGCGAAAATAGCCGCCCACCTCTTTCTCAAATTCGCCTTGACGATCAATCCAATCGCGAACGATCATTCCCTTCATGGTCAAGCGTTTGCCGATCATGTAAAAAAGATTGGAAGGTCCCGGCCGCGGCTGTTCTTCATTGTAACCGGAAATGCCGCCACAGGCAATGATCCGGCCGTGCACCCGCAAAGCGGAAAGCGCAGCTTCCAGTGTTTCGCCTCCCACATTATCGAAATAGACATCGATGCCATCCGGCGCCGCCTCGGCAAGCTGCTTGACAACCGGACCGGTTTTGTAGTTAAAGGCTGCGTCGAATCCGCATTTTTCCTTTAGAAACTTTACCTTCTCGTTTGACCCGGCCGACCCGATAACGCGGCACCCGCGCAATTTTGCAAGTTGCCCGGCCATGCTACCGACGGCTCCGGCGGCCCCCGAAATGTAAATGACATCTCCGGCCTTGACCTCCACCAAATTCAACCCAACCCACGCGGTCATGCCCGTCATGCCGAGAGCGCCAAGATATACCGATAGCGGCTGAATCTTCGAATTTACCGTATGTAAATCTTTCGGTGAAGCAATGACGTACTCCCGCCAGCCAAAGCTGGAGGTAACAACATCGCCTGGCTTGAACTCCTTGGCGCGCGACTCAACGACCTCCCCCACCGCGCCGCCGTCGAGCGGTTTACCCAACTCAAATGGCGGCACATACGATTTTCCTTCGTTCATGCGACCGCGCATGTACGGATCAACCGACATGAAGAGATTGCGAACCAGCACTTCTTCATCTTGCAGCGGCTTTAGTTCCGTTTGCGCCAGTGTGAAGTTTGCCGGGGTGGGAATTCCGCTCGGGCGCGAGGCCAAGCGAATTTCGCGACTTGCTGTTTTTTTCATAATCAACTCCCTCTCACTGTTGACAACCCACCCTCATGAAAAGATGCCGTTTGGGCGGCGCTCCAGCAACGCTGCGGTTGTTTCCACATGCGGCACCAAACAAATGATTGGAACCCATGGCTGACGTTTCGATTGGGCGTAGGGCGTGCCGCGGCTCGCGTGGATCACAAACTAGCCGGGTGATCCGCGTCAACGGCTTTTGAAGGGTCAACGTCAGCACTATTCTTTACCGATTCCCGCATCCTGTCCACGTACACGGCGGACTCGGCCCAATTCACGTTCTTGATCCATGCGACAGGGATGATAACCTTTTTTCCGGGCAGCCAACTGCCTGTGTCCACAACCAGGTTGCCCAGCGTCCAATCCTCATCGCCAACCATAAAATCCGTGACGTGCCCGATCTCACCGTTGGTGGCGTGAATATGGTAGCCCGTGACTTGACGTGTGCTGCGCAAATGCGGATCATCATGTCGGTCGAGATCGGGGGCCTCCTGTGGCACGGGAATCTCAAGAAGAGGAAATGGCGTAATTCCTAAAGCTCCGCCGTACCCGGTTTCCCAATACTGCGGCCACTCGTAATACCTGTGCAACTCGGCCTCATGCTGACGGTACACGGGCCTTTCCGTATCGATATCCGGGCTGTTGCGAACCTGGTCGCAGGTAAGGCTTGCCGGAAATGCTCGCGATTTCCAGTCCGGTTTGCCCAGCGCGACAAGCGAAATCAGAACCTTGCGATTGGATAACCAGTTTCCGGTTTCCGCAACCATATAGCGGATTGTCCAGGTCGAATCATCAAAGTAAAACTCATGCACTTTCCCTAAATCGCCGTCAGTTGCCCGTATTGAGAAACCAATCAAACTGCGTAAGCTATGCTCCATGCTGTCTCCTCTCTCCATGACAGAATAATGGTACTTGAGTCGTAGCCCGATTCATGCTCTATAATGGCGCAATAATTGTGCCTGGAGATAATCAGGGACAAAACGGAAGTAGCTCGGTTATCTCCACAGAGTTTTCGCAAAGCAAATAAGACTATCTCCGGACACGCGAATGGTTCCTAAAGATCACAAGACCGGGGTTAAGACGTCGTATTGAGACGGGCGGCCAATTGAGGTACTGTTCAGACTTGCAACCAGTAAACAAGATATTTTCCGTATCGCTATCGGTCGCCTTGCCGCTTTTCACCTAGTCTTATTGAAACGCGACAATCTCAGGTTTCCCAAACACGAAATCCCCAAAACCAAAATCCGTCGTAACGAATGAATTTATCTTAAAGACGTTGAATCCGCTTCCCGGAATGAACGGATAATATGCGACCGATAGCTGAAAGTTGCTAAAGACCAAATAATCATTCTTGATCAAAGCCCCTACGCCAAGTTGTGAATACACCCTGCTGCTCTTGAATCCTGATGCTGCAGAGCCAAGCATGCCGACCGAATAATTCATATACGGTCCAAACCTGAATCCCGCTACGTTCCACGGAGAATAGGATTGCGTCTGCAGCGTTAAAACGATCTTTCTTGTGCCGCCCACTGCCCCGTTAAACCCCCGTATCCCGTTCTGATTGTTGATGGTAAGGCTGTCATAGGAAAACCTATTCATTCCCCAGGTAATCTGGGGCTTTACAAATTGTCGAATTCGCCAGCTCCCTATATTGAACATGGTGCTGAAATAGTTTGCGCCGGCCGAAAAGACACCCTGCTGAAATAATGGCCCATGAATGAAAGTTCCGTATTCGAATGTCGAGCTCAAATATCCCCATGGATGATAATCACCAAAAGAGATTCGCGCGCCCAGGTAAAGACGACCGATAGTATCCCACGTCTGGTAACCGCCCGTTATTCCGTACACTCTGCCGATAGGCACATCTTCGGTAACTCCAAAGTTGAAAATGTAATTGTCCTGGAAATATTTCAGGGTAGAAATCCCTACGCCGGCCAAGTAAAGATCCTCGTTGGAATAAACATGCAACGAGTCATGCAGTTCATCGGGTTTTTCAAGATACCGGATGCGCAAATAACGCCCGGCCACGATTGCCTTGGTAAAACGCTCATCTTCCGAGTTTCCCTTGAGAATTCCGTTCGCGGTGCCGGCCCAATAGTCCTGGGTGTTGAAGTTCAACTTCTGAATCACGTGGCCAAATAACGGATCGGGAAACGAATCTCTTTGGAGTTGCTGAGCAATGTTCACCCCCGCCGCCCACCGTGCGAGGGGCGAATAAAACGGACGTTCGATGTCCAAACTCGCAAGGAAATTATCGTATTCGTCAACGTTGTAGTGCAGGGCGGCGCTTATGTGGGAGTTGCGAATGTTGGGAATAAAATAATCTGTGCCTGCTCCGTTCTTACCGTCGGAAAGATCCCAGTCGTACCCGGCGTGAAACTCATGGCCCAATCCCACAAAATCGTTTTCGGAAAAGCCGAGCCCCAGGCGTTTGCTGGAAAACGTGCCTTCCGGAATAAAGCTCCATTTGTCCAACACACGCACGTGTATATCCACCGAATCGGTCGCCTCTCCTGTCGGCACAACCTCAAATAGAACATCACCCACGTAACCCTGGCTCCTCACCAACCGCTCGGACTCTTTTACAAGCAGGGAATCGAATCGTTCATTATTCCTGATGAGCAATATGTTATTGATTGTAAATAATCTCGTCTTCACGTGCAGCCAGTTTCCGGTCTTCAAGAAGAGGTTGTGCGGTGCCGCCGCCGTGTCGCTCACGGAATAGCCAAACGGAGCAAGGGTGACAATGTCTATATTCCTGATAATTTTTCCTTCAAAATCACGGTACCGTATGAGCAACGGCTTGGAAAGCCTTTCTTTTAGGGGTATGGCGGCGACCGGCTTGAAAATCAGGCCATGCATGAACTTTGTAAACTTGTTCTTTTTTGAAAATGTTTCAATCTTCCTGTACACGTCGGATGAATCCGTTTGGGCGGGAGTTCGTTGCGCAAGCGCAGTGTGATTGATATGGGATGAATCTGTTGCAGCCACAGTTTGCTGTGCAAAGGCAGGCCGGCTGGCACAAAAAACAAATAGGCACAGCAAGAGTATTTGATGATGAAACTCGACTCTTGCGCATGATTTCCCCTTCAAAATGTCACCTTCTTGCGGATAGAAATCTTTTTTCGCTAGGTTCAGGGCGAGAATACTCCCCACGACGCCAGGGCCGCCAATGCCGAATGTATATCATTGTTGTTGTCATTTTTTGATGATACGTTCGCCTTTCAGAGCTGTTTTCGGATGGTTTTCAATTCCCGCCGGCGTTTCGCGGTGGTCCTTGGATTTGTCATTGTAAGTTCATCGAGCGCATCAACCACGATTTGAGAAACAATCAACCTGGCATTTTCCTTGTCATCGGCTGGAACGACATACCACGGCGCGTTACGGGTGCTTGTCGCGCTCAGGCAGGTCTCATACGCCCTCCTGTATTCCTTCCAGTACTTCCTCTCCTGAATATCCGCCAAACTGAATTTCCAGTTCTTGTCCGGATCATCAATGCGCTCGATGAAGCGCTTCCGCTGTTCGCCCTTCGACAGGTGGAGGAAGACCTTGACGATCTTGGTGCCGTTACGGTACTGATGTTCCTCCAAGTCCTTGATGGAACGGTACCGCTCCTTCCAAATGGTTTTCTCGTCGAGCAATTCATCGGGAAGTCCTTGTCCTCGGAGAACCTCCGGATGCACGCGGACAATGAGCACTTCCTCATAGTAGGAACGATTGAAGATCCCGATCCGCCCGCGTTCCGGCAGACGGAGGGTGGTGCGCCACAGAAAATCGTGTTCCAGTTCCTCGGCACTCGGCTGTTTGAAACTGAAAACCTCGCAGCCC
>Ga0181527_1000615_pt1 | contig 40409 bp, 32 predicted proteins | sample PEATcosm2014_Bin_30_FD_119762 | JGI IMG/M metagenome (GOLD analysis project Ga0181527, IMG submission 119762) | Peatland microbial communities from MTU Mesocosm Facility, Houghton, MI, USA - PEATcosm2014_Bin06_60_metaG | ecosystem: Environmental > Terrestrial > Soil > Wetlands > Peat | place...
GTATCCTCCGCTCCCTCCCGTCTGCCCTCGGGCCATCCCGCTCCACAACAACAACACCCCGGCAAAAAGGACAATCCCGCATCTCTTTACTTTCGTTTCCACAGCCTACCTCGCATCTTCTGTTGCGGTTAGAATAAGGAGTATCGAAACCTTCCGGAACACTGGATAGATAGTCGTGTCTTGGCCAAAAAAGGTTCATTCAAACAGAATCTTGTATGCCGCTTCGGACAATCATTGCCCGTCGTTTCAAATCGGCCACGAATTGATTATAATATGAAGGAAAGGCATTGCGCAGCAAGCTTTGATGCAGGATGCTGGAACAATCCGCTGTTATCCAAACGCGCGACCGGGAAAATAGTATTGACGGATTTTCGATCAGATATATATTATTGTACTATCGGCTCGCAAAAAGAAAAGACCGGGGCGCATGACGTGGTGCGGAAGTCCGCGCAGCTTTAAACGGGGAAAAGGGAACTCTGACCATGGCGAAGAAATCAAGAAAACAACAGGTTGTTGAAAAGAAAACAAGAGTACGCGCACCGGCGGTTCTCGACAGCGCCCAGCAAAAAGCGGCGGAAGACGCGCTGCATTTCCGCGTTGAGTTCGAGAAGCTCATCACCTCCATTTCCACCAATTTCATAAACCTCGCACCGGAGCAGATCGACAGCGGCATTAGCGGCGCGCTGGGCGTACTCGGCGAATTCACCAAAACCGACAGAAGCTACGTTCTCCTGTTTGACAAGGTCGGCGAGACTCTGGAGCGTACCCACGAGTGGTGCGCGATAGGCATCGAATCCCAGAGCGAACAATACCGCGCTATGAACGCATCGGCATTTCCCTGGCTCGTGGGAAAACTGAGAAAGCAGCAGACGGTTTATTTTACGGGCGTCGACGACCTGCCGCCCGAGGCAAAAGCGGAAAAGAAGGCTTTTAAGGATCAGAAAGTCCGATCGCTCATCAATGTTCCGGTGGTATACGGCGGCTCGCTTCGGGGCATCATCGGCCTTGAATCGGTTCTTTCGGAAAAGACCTGGTCCCGGGACACCGCAACGCTTCTCAAAATGGCGGGCGAAATATTCTCAAACGCGCTTGAGCGGAAACGCGTTGAAGAAGAACTTGCCTACGAGCGGGACCTGCTTCACACCCTTATGGACAATCTGCCCGACACCATTTATTTCAAAGACACCCAAAGCAGGTTCACCCGTGTCAACAAGGCGCAGGCAAAGACCCTCGGCATACAGAATCCTGCGGCCGCAATCAGCAAGACCGATTTCGATTTCTTCGTTCACGATCATGCGCGCATTGCCTTTGCCGAAGAGCAGGAGATCATGAAGTCGGGCAAAGCGCTTATTAATAAAATAGAAAAAGTCGGCAGGCCCGACGGCGCGTTTACCTGGTTTACCGCCACCAAGGTTCCCATCTTCGACAAAAACAACAACATCGTGGGCACCGTGGGTGTATCGCGCGATATCACCAAGATGAAGGAATTCGAGGACGAGCTCCAGAAGGCGAAAAACGAACTCGAAATCAGGGTCGCGGAACGGACCGCGGACCTCAAGAAGGCGAACGAGCGGCTCGAGACGCGCATCGCCCAACTTGACTTTCTCAACTCAACATCGTTCGAGCTGGCACAGGTCATCCAGATCGATGAACTCCTCCCGGCCATTCTGCGGACGTTTGCCGCGCGATTTCCTCATTCACAGGCAAGCATTTGCAAAGCGAAGAAGGATACCTTCAAGTGTACGAATGCCACGGGCGATCTCAACTCCGAGGCCGGACGGCAAGCATCCGAAGAAGCGCTTTCCCTTTTCATCCGCTCCGACATGCAGCGTACCCTTATCGTTGAAAACTGGTTGCAGGACCCGCGCCTGTCTCACTACACATGGCCCGATCTTTCAGGCTTCCCGTGCTACGCCGCGATACCGCTGCTGGCCGACAATAAGTGCCTTGCCGTGGTGCAAATCTTTACAACGCCGGAACACCTCGAACTGTACGAGCAGGAGCAGACCCTGCTTACTACGCTCGCGGCGCATGCCGCGGCATGCCTGAGCAACGCCATTCACTACCAGGAGCTCGGTGAAAAGGCAAGGCTCGACGGAGAGCTCGACGCCGCCCGGAGCATCCAGCGACGGTTTACACCGCAGTATAAGCCGCAAATACCTCATGTCAACATCAAGGGCGTGTATTATCCGGCGTACGAGGTTGGCGGCGATTACCTCGACTATTTCAAGACCGATGCCGGCGATTGGGTCATCGTCATCGCCGACGTCTGCGGCAAGGGAATCCCCGCCGCCCTGCTCATGACCATGCTGCGCAGCACCTTCAGGGTGGAAGGGCGCAACGAAACGTCCGCGAAGCGCCTTTTGTGCGCGGTAAACGATTTCATGACCCTCAACCTCGACGACCGATCGTTCGTTACGGCGCTTTGCCTGATCATCAAAGCCAACGGATCTTCGATGAGCTATGCGCGCGCTGGCCATCCCATGCTGCTCAAGCTGAGCGGAAACGGTGAGCCGCCTCTCCCCATTACCACAAACGGCCTGGCGCTCGGGCTCGTGTCCGACGGCACCAAATTCATCACCATGATGGACGAAGTCACGGTTGACCTTAGAAAGGGCGACCGGTTCCTCATTTACACCGACGGCTTGATAGATGCAAATAACCCCGAGCGGAATTCCTACGGAATCCAGCGTCTCAACGAGGCGCTTTCGCGGGCCCAGAACTCGGATGCGGATTCCATGATCACGCTTCTCATGGACGATATAAAGAAGTTCACGCGCGGCGCACCGTACCACGACGATCTGACTATACTCGCCCTCCAGGTGACGGAGTAAACTCCCGTTCTAACCCTTTGAATATGAATATCGGTGCGATCTTTCCCCCTGCCGCAAGAGAGAAGTTTTGTCATTTTTGAACTTTTCAAGGCTGAAAGAAATGCCTGCAGGAGGAACAAAGGCGTGAAGGCTGATGCAATCGTTTATCCGGAAGTATTTGGCGGAAAGATCGCGAACGAAGCACCCAAAACCAAAGCTTCGGTCTTGCGCGAAGGCGATCTGGGGCAAAACAAATGCGGGAAGGCAAGCCCACAAAGAAGAACCCACCACCGCACCAGGCAGGGGTGGGCCCGATCATCGACAATAAATTGTCTTTATCTCTTTTTCTGAAACGACGGTTTCGGTTTGGCAGCCTTCTCTTTGGCCAACTCCGCCATAATTTCCTTTTCCGCCTTTACCCAGTCGTCAAAATGATGGCCCGGCTGCGCACCGCGATGGAGAAAAATCTCGTAAGCCCGCTTTTCGATCCTGTTCTTTAATACTGCGTCCATAAAATCCTCCTGTTTTTGATTGGGGGTGGTGATTTATTTCAGATTTTGAAATGCCCTGATCTATTTAACAAGTTAAATGAGTATACTTCTTCCTAAAGAAAATAGCAACTATTTCCTTAATCGGAGCTATTCAATACGCGCCCCTGTTGACGTGAATAGTTTGCCATTCCTTTCAATTTCACTTTGGAAATATGCCGACGAAAGGAGCACCGGCACTGCCCGCTCGCCTGAAAGCATTTTCACCTCCATGGTGGATAAAGTATTTTAGGACACGTTTCACGCACTATTCAAAACGCTTTCTTCTGCCACCACAACCATTTTCGGAAGGACGCAACGATGCCAAAAGAAACGATTCTCACCAGATTCACCCTTAAGGGCCGAGAAATCCTGTCTTCCTACGCCAATTTCACGCTTGAAGGCGTCATGACCGCAAGAGTTTCGTGCGGCAAGGACTCCTGGACCATCGAAGAAAGAAACGGCATTGCCAAAGGAACATCGGACGGTGAAAACGAAGCTATCTATATCCCGAACGACCAGGCAATCAAGTCCATTGAGAAAAACATCGTGCCCTTGCTGCCGAAAAAAGTAGTTATCAAGAGTCCGGCCGACATCATCAAAGCGTGCGAAGAATTGGACCTGAAGATGGTTGAAAAAGCGGGCCCCAACAAGAAGGTCTGGGGCGGCAATGCATGCCTCGCATCTTCTACCGTGTTCTTCCAGACTCTACTTAAGGCCTCCGGCTTCAAGGCCTGGCAGGTCCTTGCTCCCAAGGGGACCAAAACATTTTATATGCCGAATATCGCGTTCAACATGGTGTGCGGGGGCGAGCATGTTCCGGGCACCAAACAGGACATCCAGGAAATGTTCTTCTTTGCGATGAAGGAAAAATCCGTCAAGGACGTATTTGCCACGGGCACGAAGTTCTTCCGTCAGTTTGAAAAGAACCTGGTGCGCGATAAACTGCCCACCGGCACGGCCAAAGAACGCGGCTTTGTCTTTCCTGTCAAGGACAATTTCGAAGGCCTCAGCCGCATCAAGGAGTGCGCGGGCCAGCTCGGCCTCGGCGAGACCGATTACGCCATCGGCACCGACAACGCGTTTTCGGAAATCCAGAAGGGCGAGGAGCTGCGCCAGAAGGGGCTGTACGACATGCGGTTCAGCGGGCTGGGCATCAAGACCCGCGAGGAGCTTATCGAGTTCAATTACTCCGTTGTGTCAAGTGCGCCAAATTTCGTGAACATGGAAGACCCGGGCTCGGAAAGCGACGTGGTGGCCCACAAGCTCATGAACGAGAAATACGGCGACCGGGTGCAGATCGTCATCGACGATGCAGCCGTAACGCAACTGCGATACATCATCCCGTTCCTCGGCGCAAAAGAACGCAAGGACCGCGCAGGCAATTCGGTGCTGATCAAGCTGAACCAGGCGGGGACTTTCACCGAAACATGCCTTGCCACCGAGGTGGTTCTGGGCATCGCGGACGCCGGCCGCGTGAAGCGGTTCCTTGACGCGCGCGGCGATACGGCGCTCGTGCGGGCCGAGCTTGCCAAGCTCGGCGTACCATCGCTTGACGAAGCGCTCGATAACATAAAGGCGGGCGGCTTTTCCGCGTTCTTCTCTCATCGGTCAACAGAAGGCTCATCCGAGTTCCTGCCGTACATGCCGCTTTTGTACGGGCCGGTGAGCAAGCGCCTGTGGTTCAAGGCCGGCGCGCCCAACGGCGAGCGCAACCTGCAGAACTACAACCCGCTCATCCGCGCCGAAGAGGAAATGCGCGAAGCAGGGATAAAGACGGTGGTGACGGGTTTTGACGGCCTGCCCAAGGGCGTAAAAATCCCTGCGGTAAACAGCTAGGCACTCTCATTGCGGAGGATTACAAAGGAGGGCGCCGGCCCTCCTTTTTTTTGCATTCGCATTCGGGGTGCCGGAACTTTTTTCCGGACAATAACGTATTTTATACAAATCAGTCGGCAAGACCGGAATCGATTTACCGGCGAAGCACACGATAGGAGAAAAGAATGATCAAAGTAGGATTTGTCGGTTGGCGGGGCATGGTGGGTTCCGTGCTCATGGAACGCATGAAAACCGAAAAGGATTTCAAAGGGTTTGAACCGCTCTTCTTTACCACCTCAAATGTCGGCGGCTCCGGTCCGTCAATAGGATTTGACGTTCCCCCGCTCGCGGATGCTCGCGACCTCGCACAGCTTTCCCACATGGACATCGTGGTCACCTGCCAAGGCGGAGACTATACCAACGAAGTATATCCCGCGCTTCGGGGCCGCGGTTACAAAGGCTTCTGGATCGACGCCGCGTCCGCGCTCCGTATGAAAGACGACAGCATCGTCGTGCTTGACCCGGTGAACCTGAAAGTGATCAAGAAAGGCCTCAGGGCCAGCGTCAAGGACTATATCGGCGGCAACTGCACGGTGAGCCTCATGCTCATGGCGCTGTCCGGTTTGTTTAGGGCAAACCTTGTTGAGTGGATATCGTCGATGACGTATCAGGCCGCCTCCGGCGCAGGCGCGAAGAACATGATCGAGCTGGTGAAGCAAATGGCGCATTTGTCAGCCGCGGCGCGGCCGCTGCTTGACAATCCGGCTTCCACGGCGCTGGAGTACGAAGCGCTTATCACCTCGGAGCTGAGGAGCGGGGCAATGCCGACTGAGGCTTTTGGGGCCCCGCTTGCGGCGAGCCTGATCCCCTGGATAGACAAACCCATGGAAAACGGCCAGACTCGCGAGGAGTGGAAAGGCTGCGCCGAAACCAACAAGATCCTTGGTACCAAGAAAGCCATTCCAGTGGACGGCGTTTGCGTGCGCGTGAGCTCAATGCGCTGCCACAGCCAGGGCCTGACCGTCAAGCTGAAGAAAGACGTGCCCATGGCCGACATCGAAGCGCTTATCGCGGGCGCGCACGAATGGGTCAAGGTAGTTCCGAACACCAAGGAGGAGACTCTGCACGAGCTTTCGCCGGCGGCGGTATCCGGCAGGCTGATCGTTCCAATCGGGCGTATGCGCAAGATGAACATCGGTCCCAAGTATCTCACCGCATTCACCGTGGGCGACCAGCTTTTATGGGGCGCTGCAGAGCCGATACGAAGGATACTTAAAATCGTGCTTAAACATGCGAAATAGAGGCCCTTTCAGGCGGAACACAAAAGGGAGAATGTAATGTTCTCCCTTTCTGTTATTTTGAGTGTATCTTAGTAGGGTAGGTTCACCGGAGACAGGAGGCCTTTATGATACGCTCATTGATCCAAGTCGTCCTTGTGTTGGCCCTGGTCAGCTTTTTCTTCGGCTGCAGCGTTGACCGCGCCCAGATCATTTCCCACCCGGCCAGCGCAAAACAGGGCGATACCGTACAAGTCCTGTTAACCGACATATATATCATCATATCGGCAACGTCAGCATCCGGCCAGTCCTACACCCGGGACAGCCTGCACGTAGGATACGGCCTGCCGGCCGGCTGGTCCGTGCTCTCGTCAGACTACTACCTGGCGAGCGGCATCAAGACAAGCCAGATGGCCTCGATCATGAGCGATCCATCCCTGATCATGAACCTGATCCAGGACTCTCTTGCAGCGTACACGACGCGGGAATCGCCCATGACAAAGGACACCGGCTGGAGCGGCTACTTTACAGGAAAGACTTTCACCGCGCACAACGTCGCGGATAACGATTCCATCCAAGTCGCAGCCAACAACGTCGGCCGGTGGATTGCCTATAGCAGCAGGATCGGCCTTTCCGTACCCAGCGGGACGAAAATGGACACCGGCGTTTCTCTGGCGTCATTGCCCATCGATTCCACGACACGGTCATTGATCACATCGGTGTACCATACGGATTCCGTCTGGGTCAAGGCAATACCCATAATCTGTTTTGCCCGGATCATCGCGGGTCAGACCCAGGGCATAGATACGCTTCTGTATTTCACCAAGACCGGCCCCGAGCCCAGTGGGGGCTTCTCATTTGTCCCGAATTATGATAAAGGTGACATGACCTATGTCCCGATGACCGTAACCCCACAAAATGCCGTGCTCATGCCCCTGGCCGGGCAAAACGGCCGCGCCGTGTTGTGCGTTTCGCCGGCAACTTTTCTTCCGGGCGCGAGGGTCACGCTGTCGATCGGCTCTGCAGCCCCATGGCGGCTGTCGATTTGCGACGCGTCCGGAAAAATCATGCGTTCATTTTCACCAGGCAATGCGTCATCGGCAGACAACCGGATCACTTGGGACGGCACCTCATCAACGGGTTCGGTCCTGCAGGCCGGCGTGTATTGGGTAAAGCTGGAAAACGCCGGCAAAATTGTGTCGCAAAGAATACGGGTGGTAAAATAAGCGGCATGTACGCAGAACAGTAAGGTAAAGCCGGAAAGGAAAAACCGTGCTTCTTTCACCCGGGCAGAGGGCGCCCGAATTCTCGCTCATCAGTTCAACGGGCGACACGGTGCGCCTCGGCGACTTCACGGGTAAGAATTATCTCGTGCTGATATTCTATCCGGGCGACGAAACGCCCGGATGCACACAACAGCTCTGCGCCGTCCGTGATGATTACGCGAAATTCGAGGCAAAGAACGCGAAGGTCTTCGGAGTAAACCCCGGCAGCGGCGACTCGCACCGAAAATTCGTCAAGCGCCACGGTTTCCAGTTCCCCCTGCTTATCGACGAAGACCGGACAGCCGCAAAACTGTTCGGATGCGACAGCCGGCCCGCGATCAAACGTACGGTTTACGTGATTGATCCGCAGGGAACGGTTGTATACGTGAAGCAGGGAATGCCGTCCGATGAGGAGATACTGCAGGCGATCCCGGCCATGACCCCGCCCTTGTTAAATCGGCAGGCGGAAGCGCCATAGTCGTCATAAACACGATACAAATAGGTACCACGTTTCTCAACTTCAGACCTATTTCGTCACCACAATTCTGCCGCGCACTTGGTAATTCCCAGCCTGGAATCGGTACACATAAAGCCCGGCCGGAATGCGGGCAGCGTTAACAACAGCACTATATTCTCCCGGCTCTCTCTCGCCCTGATCCATTACCGCAACTCTTTTTCCGGAAATAGTGCAAATATCCAAATGCACGAAACATCGCGATCGGATGCTGTAGTTCAGCATGACACTGGAACGCGGAAAACCCGGGGCACTGACGTAAATCCCCGTTTGCAAAGGAATGGCTCGTCTATTTTGAGGAAGGACGGACGACCCTGCGGAAGGAGCATTTGTCCATACACCGCAGCCGAAGGTGCAAAGATAGAGATAGTTGTTTGCGGGGTTAACGTACACCGAGTTCCCGACAGCAAACGGGAACGACATCTGGGTCCAGGATGTCCCTCCATTTGTACTGCTGAAAAAGGCTTGATCATTGGTTGAAAGATAAACATTGGCCGAATTTGCAGGGTCAATCGTGACGTCCTCGGGCCACAAAACGCCATGAGGGGTTACGGCGGTCCAGGAAGCGCCTTGATCGGTCGTTTTATAAACTCCGTTGTCTCCCTGTCTCGACGGCGTTCCACAAATGTATACACTAGAACTGTTGTTCGGGTCAACACCGTAGAGCCTTTGCCCATGAAGACCGCTGCCGTTGTAGACATTTGCCGCAATGTTCTTCCAGACGGCGCCCCCGTTCGTTGAAACGAAGATGCCGCCGGCATCAGGTGTCTGCCAGCTTCCGCTTCCCCATGATCCGCCCGAATACGTGAGCCTTTCACAAACGCCGACAAAAACAGTGCCATCCTTGTGCACCACTATCTTGTAGTAGTGTCTGTTTGACCCAACGGCCGGTACATTGAGATTGGTCCATGCTCCCCACGTGCCGTTCGTCCTTACCGACTTGTAAACCGCATCGCCGTATTCGGCTATGTACATGGTATTCCCATCAGGAGAAAGAGCGATGCCCGTGCAAGGATACGGTGTGCTCGTGGAACCGCCGAAAGCGCTCTCGGCAAGTCCCGTCCAGTTCATTGCCGCCCATGTCTGTCCGTAGTCGGCGCTGACAACAGGTCCGCCGCCAAGGGTCGGGTTCATCATTTGCGGCTCCCACCCGGCCGGGATATCATGAGAATTTGACCCAGCTCCATAAATAGTCCCGGGCGCATTGGGATCAAATGCAATGGCATAGAATGTATTGGCAAACGGCGATCCGGTCCATGAGTCCGTCCATGTTATTCCGCCGTCAAAGCTGTGCGCAAAACCGATATCGGTGTAGCAAATGTAATGTTTTGTGGAGTCGGTCGGGCAGATATAGTAATTCCATGTCGAGGTGACGTTGAGCCCGTTGGTCTGCCATCTCTTGTGCTGGCCTCGTGCGCCGTTGTCGTCATAATTGACATAACACTCATTCCAAGTTATTCCGCCGTCCTTTGTGCAATACAGCTCCCCGTCGCCGCCGCCGATAACGTAGTTGGAATCCGTCCTGCAGCAGGTGAATCCATACGTCATGGGAGCATTCCATCCATATTCGTCGAACGCCTGCCAGCCGAGGGTAACATTGTCTCCCGGCGGGTTGGGGGGCGGGTTCTTCTGCCAGGCCATGGAATTGGCAATGAACACATTCGTCCATGTGTTTCCGCCGTTTGTTGTTTTGTAAATGTTAAGGTTGATATAACTGTTGTTGCCGTAAACCGCACTTGGAGCGCCCGAAACTATTACATAGGCGATGTTCGGACTGTTTTCGGGGCAGGACATCAGATTGAGATATCCCACATCCGTTGACGCGATGCCGGTTGTTGGAGCCGGAGACCAGGCATTGCCGTTGGTCCTGGACAGGTAGACCTTGCCGTCGGTCCCGGTTGCCCAGAGTGTCGTGTTTGATACTCCGTCGCTGCCACCGCAAAAACTAACTATCCCGGACACACCCGACGGGGTGACTTTCTGCCAGTTTGCCCCGTTGTTTGACGAACGCCAGATATTACTTGATGTAGCTGCATACTCATATTTTGTGCCGGCGTCCGAGATAAAAAACCCAATCGTATTTGTTGCATCATTGATGTCGGCGCATTGGTTGGCATTCAGGTACACCGCTTTATCCGTACCGACGTAAATGTTTGCTCCATTAAATGGATCCGGGTAAATTCTTGCTATGTTGGCATCTCCTGCAGCCGTGTAACTGCGTACCGTGTTCCAGGTGGTGCCTTCATCGTTGCTCTGCATCAAGGTGGTACCGGTTGCATCGTACATAAGATTTTTATCAACCGGGTCGAAAGCGGGGTAGCACATGTTGACGTTGCTTATCTGGTGATAGTCCACAACGTTCCACGTTGTTCCTCCGTCGGTAGTCCGGTAGAACCCGGACATATCGCAACTTGCAAACATTGTGTTCTTGTCGTTCGGATTGATGGTTGGAACAAATATTGCACCGCCGCCGCCGAGTCCTATCTGGTGGAATGTCTGGCCGTACAGGGCCTCGAACCAAAAAGCCATTACAATGGCAGAACAGATGATCAGCGATTTTTTCATGGCGAATGGCGGTGAGGTGAGGTTCAACATAGGTTACTCGCTTTCTTGGATATTCAGCATAACAATTGACACAACGTAATTTATCGTAGATTTCCTTACTCAGCAATTTCAGCTGTGCTGCTCTTCATTGAAATCTGAGGTTACGGCAGCCATACGACGCGGCTTGAAGCCGCCTGACCCGCCGTTTGAACACGCATCAGATAGACACCCGGGGTGAGAGCTTGCCGGTGAGTGTCACGCATGACCGATTCCGTGCTGTTGCGTTGCATGAGCGCCTGCCCTTTCATGTTGTAAAGAACAACAAGCTGCCTGCCCGTAGCCGGCGCCGCAACCGCTGCATTTAATCCGCCACGGCTGACGGATGCAGCGGTCTGATTTTCAAGCAGAATCGGCTTGATTCCGATGGTAACCGTTGTTCCACTTATGCTGTGGAGGCTGCCCGCAAGGTCTCGGTATTGGACATAACCATGCGGAACAGTGAACGTCGAGGTCGAGGCTGTATTGGTATCCCACACCGCCAACGCTTGATAGCCGCCCGACCGAGTGAAACCGCAGGTGCCAACCGAACCATTGGCCGCATACGGCTGGCTCATCGTAGCGCCGACCATCCAGTTGTACAATTGCTGGTATGCAATTCCCGCAGCATTGAGGCCGCCGGACGGGCTCCACAGCTGCCCCCATTGCCAACTGCCGTTATTATTGTCCCAGGCATACCAGGCATACACCGATACTCCCAACGACCATTGGAGAAGGTAGTGGCGGGCCAGGAAAGCAACACACTCATCCGTCGTGGGATTATTCGAATTACTCCCCTCAGTTCCCCAGTCTCCTTCGGTGCAAAAGATAGGTTTCGATCCCTGACCGTAAGCGTTCATCGCGGCCTTCAGATTCCCGACGATGCCTAGTATCTCTTCCGGATAAATAATCTGATTGAGCCCTGCCATGGAGCAATAGCCGTGAAAAGCGATAGCGTCCGCATACGCGCCTCCGCCGGCAGCAAAGTAATCGCCGTAAAATTGGGTCATGTTATCCTTACCGCCGGTCGCATCCGGCGTCAGGACGGTGACGGTCGAATCAATGGATTTCGTTACGGTATAGAGATGCTGGCCGAGCTGCGCGAGTTGAGCGATGGTTCCGGTATAAAAACCCTCCCCCGCCATGGCCTCATTCCAGCACTCCAGATACTTGACGCTCGTATGGTAACGGTTTACAAATGCGGTAACGAAGTCATCCCAATCCTGAATGGTTGTCGGGGGAGCGGTGCCGCTGGGGCCGGCCCACGACGGTGTCCCGCCGAAGCAGTAGAGAATATCGACATTCTTTCCTGTGAGCGAATCAACCGTCGCATCCAGGCTTTTCCAGCTGAAATTTCCCCTTGACGGCTCAAGCCCGGCCCAGCTGATATCGCCATTTCCCCAGTGGTCCCACGTTCTGAATAAGCCGTAGGGCTTGGCCGGCGATGGTATCCCGTTGGCCCCATAGCACAGGCCATGCAGGCCGAAGAAACGCGATGGAATAGTATCAGCAGAGATTTTGTGAACGCACAGGGGAAAAAAAGCCGTCAGGGCACAAGCTACCACTGCCATGGAGAATACAGAAGACCGGAATCTTTGCGGCATACGACGCCTCCCCAATAGAAGGACGAGTGATTTGATTTCCGGGACGATGGTTTGCATATAGAGATTATATCTTTAACCTATTCGCTATCATTTCCCCCTGCTTCAAGACCGTCTCGGTTGCCAACATCTGCATGTCGGGCGAGTAGCAAAAAGCAAGTTAAGAAATCCGGGCAGCTCACCGCTTTCAATTTCAACTTTCAACTTCTTCGTTGCCGGAAGATTCTTTTGACGATGACTTTGGGTTTGACTTTTGACGCTTTCCTTGATGGACCGCATCTCATATTTGTCCAGATGAACCAAATCGTCATCTACCCCTGGAAGTTGTGCGGCAATATGATCGCTAATCACCCCCATCTCAACCCCGCCTGTGGGTTCTCTTTCTCTTCTTTGACGTAATTCTTTGTCTATTTTCTTCTGCCCGGAACCGTACTATTCTTTTAATCAAATCAAGGGGAATCGGCCTGTCGTATGGAAGGTGGATCGTTCCTTTCGTAGTTTCGTATTCACCCAATTCCGACTTGAATTCATTTACTCCGCTTGCAGTGGGGAAGAATCCGATGTGGTTCTTGAACGCGGCGAAGTAGACAAGAACTCCGTCCAAATATATCATTGGCATTTGATAACTTATCCTCTCCTCTGCGGCCGGAAGGGTTTCTTTTATTGTTTTCCGAATCTGTCTTAGTCTCTTTTGCATTTCCGATGGCCACAACTTTATGTACTCGTCAACGTTTTTGGTCTTTTTGCTTTGCATACAATCCTTTCTTTTCCATTCCACGGCGCGAATTCTCGACACTTGCAATCATTCAAACAACTTGTCTGTTGAAGGCCTCCCTGGGGAGGTTGGTGGGGATTCGATAAGCATTTTCTTTGCCGGGTCTAAGGGCTGGCGAAGCCCTTCCAACTCTTGAAATTGCATTTGATTTCACCCTTTTCGCCAAATGCTCGCTAATCAGCCCCGTCTACGTGACTCGAGACCGAAACTGCCACTGCGCGCAACAAAAAAGCAAGGCGCTTCCAGCCGGAAATTGCCGAAAACGCCTTAGATAGTAAGGAATGGTGGAGGTGACGGGAGTTGAACCCGTGTCCGAAGAGTGATCCAAATGGGCCGCTCCATGCTCAGTCTGTCTATTCGTCTCGTTTTCTGCAGCGCTAACAGACAGGCTCTGCAGAAAACCAGCCCCGGTTTATTTCACCCCGCAGTCGGGACACCCTGCGGGACTATCGTTCGTGTTAGACCCGTTGCCCAGCGAACGCTAACCAGACAAAAGGTCGGCCGCCTTTAATTAGGCAGCCATTGCGTAAGAATAATCGTTGGCGATTATTTTTGGTGTCGGATGATTAACGAGGCCAACCGACATCCTCGGCATGCTGCTCAAATCTCTCGCTCCCCGTCGAAACCAGTTCACCCCCAAATTTTCAAAGACCGGAACCTTTGCACTGTCTGCCCTAATAATACGTCGCGTTAAGGAGGAAATCAATCTCATTGAGTTTCTTGTCGAAATTGTTACGCCTTCAAGGTAATGAACAAGAAGAGAAAACCTCTTAGGCCGATTCCCTCACGATGAACTTCGTCGGCAGTTCCTTGTGTTTGAGCTCCGACTCCCTGCCTTCAAGTTTGTCAACTATCATGTTGATGGCATAGTCGCCCATTTCGAGTTTGGGCTGCCGAACCGTGGTGAGCATAGGCTCAACCACTTCGGCCGCGGGAATATCATCGAAACCGACCACCGCGAGCCTGCCCGGAACGTCGATGCCCCGCTTCTTGGCCTCTTTCACCACGCCGATTGCGGCCATGTCGCCGGCAGGCACGAATACCGCGGTGACATTCGCCGCCGACAGTTTTTCAAACGCCTGGTGTCCCGCTTCGACCGTATCATCATCCACATCCACCACGAAAGCGGGGTTAAAAGAAATGTTGTGTTTGGAAAGCGACTGTTTGTACCCGCTCAACCTGTCTTCGGTGGGCAGGTTTTGCTTGCGGCAGACGACGCAGGCGATGGCGGAATGGCCCTTGCCGATAAGATAGTCGGTGGCGTCCATTGCGCCGCCTTCGTTATTGACATAAACGGAATCGAGGATGTCGCACTTGCGCGCGACAACAATGCACGGAACGCTCTCGTCGCGAAAAATCTTTATGTCCTCCTCGGACACGGTGGTGCCGATGAGGATGGCGCCGTCGATCCGGCGCTCGCGCGCCAGGCGCTGAAACAGCTGCGACTCGTTTTCCTTTTGCCCGACGGTGTCGTACAGCGTGACCGTGTAATCGACATCGCGGTTGGTGCTCTTGATTCCCTGGAGGATCCTCACCACGAACGACGACGCCAGGTTAGGCACGATGACGCCGATCGAATTTGACTTTCTGGTGGCAAGGCCGCGCGCAATGACGTTGGGATAGTAGTTAAGCTCCTTGGCGATCTTGAGGACCTTTCTCCGGGTCGCCTCGGAAATGTTGGGCTTGTTGTTGATCACCATGGAAACCGTCGCGGATGTCACGCCTGCACGTTCCGCAATGTCTTTTAAGGTTACCGGCATAGGAAGAATCCTTTGTATGGTTTTCCGATCAGTCTGTTACGGTCTCGCCGCCCAAACCGCCCGCTGCTGCAATCGGCCGCCTAAAAATTGAGCGTTGCACGCAAGCCGACTTCTTTGTTTTGAGGAACCAGGTCCGGTTCGAGTTTCATCTTGATCCGCGCGTCGTGCAAGTGCGCATCCACCGCCGCGTCCATGATACCGTACAAATAAAATGCCACGGAGTACCAGATCCACATGTTGCGATTCTTAAACGCGGTGGTCCGCCAGAAGTCCCATTTGTTGTAGTCGGTTCCGCTAAACAGGCTGTACGTTATCGAGTCGGCGGGGGAAATGTTTGCGATCTCGTAGTTCTGGCAGTCCTTCATGATCGTATGGTAGTTGATGGCGAGATATGCCATGTAAAACTGAGCCATAAGAATCATGCCCGCTTTTGACAGTTCTCCATTGTATACCTGCCCGAGGCCGAGCCCGGGTATTGCCGACAGCCACATAGCGGTCACCGGATCTTTCTTCGATTCGCTCTTCAGCACATTTGCACATTGAAGCGCGTCAAGCACGTTCCAGTAGTAAATCCCCGCCATCAACGCCATGCTTTGAAAGAAGACGTCCTGCATTTGCAGCTTTTCCATGGCCGCGCTGTCCGCTTCGATTTTCTGCATTTTGTAGGCGGTTTCCAATGTCCTCGTTGTATCGGACGACTTCTTTATTTGCCACAATGAATACGCGGACCGTTCGAGATTCGCAATGCTGTCGGCGTTATGCCTGAGCCCTTTTGTATAAATGTATCGCTGATACGCGAACAACCCCACCCCGATTTCGGTGGCCAAAAACAGTGGGCCTTTCACATAGTGCCCCGTGTAAATCTGGCCCGCGCCCGGGAGCAAAAGAGAGGCAGCGAGTGCAATGCCCGGACTATGCCTCTTGTCTTTTCCGGTGTTTACAGAATCCTTTTCAGCAGGCATGATCGAGTCGGCTTGCACAACACGGTTTGGCGGTATTCCCTCTTGCGCAAACCCGAGAGATGCCAAAACGAGTAATGATATCGGCAAAAACCGGAGACGTTTCATTTGTTCATGAGCGGGCGTGATACACGCCCTCACCCGGGAGAGCGAAAAATAGGCTGGCTGGTTTAACCCCTTAAACAATATAATACATTTTCCTCACGGCAGCGCCAGGATTTAAATGAATATTAAATAGAGTAGCCGACCAGCAGGTCGCCTCGGAAGACGAGCATTCCCGTTAGAGCTTCAGTCGTCGGGAAGCCGAATTCGTGAAAATGTCCATGGTGATTATTACTCCGGCAATCAAATATGCACAAAACCTAAGACCGATTTCATAGTACAACAGCCACTAAAATTGAGCATGTGTCGTTGCCGGAGTAATAATTTATTTTTAGGCTGGGCAAAAGAACATCCGCGGTCCCTGGTCCTCAAAACGCGCCGCAGGCACAACACTGTCGAACCGGTGCGCAAGGTCCGGGACAACCCACGGGAAATATTATCGTTATGGGAGGAGCTATGGCCGAGATTCAGAAAGATTCCGCGCAGCGGCTCGGGTTTCAGACCGAGGCAAAACAGCTGCTCCACCTGATGATTCATTCGCTGTACAGCCACAAGGAAGTGTTCGTGCGGGAGCTTGTATCCAATGCGTCCGACGCTCTTGACAAACTGCGTTTCGCATCCCTTACCAATTCGGGCATGCTGGGCGCAGACACCGAGCTCTGCGTGCGCGTCAAGGTGAACGCCACGGCAAAAACGATTACCGTTTCGGACAACGGCATCGGCATGACGCGCGAAGAGGTGATTGACAATATCGGCACCATTGCCAGAAGCGGGTCACGCGCGTTTGTGGAGAGCCTCACCGGCGACCAGAAAATGGATTCCAACCTCATAGGCCAGTTCGGCGTGGGCTTCTACTCCGCGTTCATGGTGGCGTCACGGGTTAAACTTGTCACCAGACGGGCGGGTGAAGGCCATCAGGCCGTTGTCTGGGAGTCGGACGGGCAAAGTGACTTCACCATCGCGGACGCCGAAAAGTCCGATCGCGGCACCGAAGTCACGGTGTACCTGCGCGACGAGGAAAACACCTATGCCGAGCCGCTCACCATCCGTTCGATCATCAAGAAGTTCTCCGACTTCATCGCCTTTCCCATTTACTTTCCAAACGAGAAGGGCCACGACGAAGTGGTGAACCAGACCAAGCCGCTGTGGAAGCGTCAGCCTCTGGAAATCACCGGCGAGCAGTACGAGGAGTTTTTCAAGCAGCTCGGCGGGTTCGACAAGCCCGCAACCACCATCCACAGCAAGGCGGAAGGCGTTCTCGAATACTCCTTTGTGCTTTTTATCCCGTCAAAAGCGCCGTTCGACCTGTTTCTGCCGGAGCGGACGCACGGAATCAAACTGTATGTCAAGCGCGTCTTTATCATGGACCATTGCAAGGAGCTGTTCCCCGACTATCTTCGTTTTGTAAAGGGCGTTGTCGACTCCGAAGACCTGCCGCTCAACGTATCCCGCGAAATGCTGCAGCATAACCCGGTTATCGAGAAAATGAAGAAGACCCTCGTGAGCAAGGTGCTCGCAAAACTCGCGGACATGGCGACAAACGAGCCGACCGGATACGCCGCGTTCTGGGAGCAGTTCGGCCCGGTCATAAAGGAAGGCGTGCACACCGACCACGAAAACAAGGAGAAGCTTGTGGAGCTTCTCCGGTTTCAGTCGACTTTGTCCGATACCGAGAGCGACCTGGTTTCTCTCAAACAGTATGCGGGTCGCATGCGTGAAGGTCAGAAACATATCTATTACCTCAGCGGTGAAAGCAGGGACATCGTCCAAAAAAGCCCTCATCTTGAAGTGTTCCGCGAGAAAAGCATCGAAGTCCTGTACTTGCTTGATCCGATCGACGAGTGGCTTGTCAACGATCTGTACAATTACGACGGCAAGCAACTCAAGTCCGTATCCCGGGGAGACCTCGACCTCGGCGACCTTGGCGCAGATGATAAGAAACAGAAAGACAAGCTGGAATCCGCTTTCAAGAAACTCTTGGAGCGCATCAAGAACATTCTTTCCGATGTTGTAAAGGACGTGCGCGTCACCACGCGCCTCAAGGACAGCCCCTGCTGCCTCGTGTCGGACGAACACGACCTTGGCCCTTTTATGGAAAAGATGATGAAGGCCATGGGCCAAGAGGTTCCGGAGTCGAAGGCGATTCTGGAGATCAACGGCTCCCACCCCATTGTTGAAAACCTGCGGGCGCTGTACGAGAAGGACGCCACGTCGCCCTTACTTGATGAATGGGTAAGGCTGCTGTACGAACAGGCGGTTATCACGGGCGGCCAAACCCTGAAAGACGCTCCGGCGTATGCGAAAAGAGTAAACGAACTTCTTTTCAAGGCGTCCAAAGAGGCGGCTGCGTGAACAGGCCCATTGCCCTGCTCACCGACTTCGGTACAAAAGACTGGTTCGCCGCCAGCATGAAAGGGGCAATCCTTGGAGTTAATCCCCGGGCCGTAATTCTGGACGTCACCCACGATATTCCCCGGGGCAATATTCCGGCAGCGGCATTCAGTCTTTTTGCCTGCCATACGAGCTTTCCCAAAGGCACGGTTTTTGCCGTTATAGTTGATCCCGGAGTGGGCAGCACAAGGGCTGCAATTGCTGTTTTTGCCGGCGGGTATTTCTTTGTGGGTCCGGACAACGGTGTTTTGTCGGTTGCGGTCAATGCCTATCCCCAAGCCGAGATTCGCGAGCTTCGCAATTCCGCATGTTTTCGAAAGACGGTGAGCCCAACGTTTCACGGGCGCGACATCTTCGCGCCCGTCGCTGCCCGTATAAGCAAAGGTTTTGCGTTTTGGAAACTTGGACCGAAGCGAAAGGGCATGGAATGCATTTCCATGCCTGTTGCGAAAAAAGCCGGGAAACAAATCAAGGGAATGGTTATGTACATTGATGGCTTCGGTAACTGTATTACCAATGTCCCGACCGTATTCGCTTCCCGTAAGCGAGCTCGGCTGCGAGTGAGAAATCGTTCCATCCCGATTTGTCCCTTCTATGCCGACGTTGGTGAGGGCAAGCCTCTTGCCGTAGCCGGTTCCTGCGGCTTCATTGAGGTGTCCGTCAATCAAGGGAATGCTGCCAAAGAGCTGCGCCTTAAGGTGGGAGACACGGTTTCCATCCGTTGACCTCATTACTCCGATCTCGTGCATCCCGGCTTGAGGTGAGTCACAGCCGAAAGTCTCGTCCGAATTCATGAGTAATCCGGCCTAACGACCATTCTCCGAAATTTGCCCCCACAATCGTTCCCATATATTTTATCTGGCAACAATATGACAACCTCCCCTTCTCCCGAGCGGCAGAAATTGACCCTTGGACTCATTGTCGCCGCGCTCGGAGTTGTCTACGGCGATATCGGCACAAGCCCGTTATACGCGCTCCGCATCTGCTTTGACGGGCGAGGCGCTTTGCCCGTCACTTCGGGGAATATTCTGGGAGTGCTTTCGCTCATCTTCTGGGCGCTTGTTATTCTCATATCCGTAAAATATCTGTCGTTTGTTCTACGAGCGGACAACAACGGCGAAGGCGGCATTCTCGCCATCACGACTCTCCTCGTCAAGGCGAACAAGAACCCCGTGGTGAAACGGGGCGTTGTTCTGTTGCTCGGCCTGTTCGGAGCGTCGCTTCTTTACGGCGACGGATTGATTACGCCGGTAATTTCCGTGCTGAGTGCAGTGGAGGGGCTGAACACGGTAACCCCGGCGTTCACACCGTTTGTTCTTCCGCTTTCCCTCGTGGTCCTTCTATTCCTGTTCTGGTTCCAGAAGAGCGGCAGCGGGACAATAGGCAAGGTATTCGGACCAATCATGCTGGTCTGGTTCACCATCATCGGAATGCTCGGACTGTTTTCCGTTTGCGCCAACCCAATCGTGCTGCTCGCCATTAACCCGCAATACATTTTCCCGTTCTTCCTTCACAACCGCATTCATGCGTTCTTTACGCTCGGCACTCTTTTTCTTGTCCTGACCGGAGGCGAAGCCCTCTACGCGGACATCGGCCATTTCGGAACGCGCCCCATTCGGTCCGGCTGGTTCTACATTGTGTTTCCCGCCCTTATCCTCAACTACTTCGGCCAAGGCGCGTTCTTGCTGCGAAACCCGACTCTTACGGATAACCTATTCTACCGCGTTGCGCCGCCGTGGGCCGTTCTTCCCCTGGTGGTGCTTGCCACAATCGCCACCGTCATCGCGTCGCAAGCAGTAATATCCGGCGTGTTTTCACTTGCGCGACAGTCGGTGCAACTCGGCTTCCTTCCGCGGCTGTCCATCATTCATACCTCCCCTACGACAATCGGCCAGGTATATGTTCCGGTGTTCAACGGCCTGTTATGCGCGGGAACCATCATCCTGGTGCTTGCCTTTAGGCAATCCGACAGCCTTGCGGGCGCGTACGGCGTGGCGGTCGCCACCACCATGCTCATCACGACCCTGTTCCTGTTTCTCATCATGCGCAAGATCTGGAACTGGAACACATTTGCCGCAGCAGGCGTTGCCCTCGTGTTTTTTGCAATTGATTTTACCTTCTTCTGCGCCAATCTCATGAAGATAAAGGACGGCGGATGGATTTCCCTGGCCGTGGCGGGCGCGGTAATGTTTCTCATGATTACCTGGGACGACGGCAGGCGGATCCTGCGCCAGCGTATCGTGAGCGCGGCCATTTCAATGAAGGATTTTGTTGCGGACGTTGTCTCGCTCAAACCGATTCGAGTGCCGGGCATATCCGTTTTCCTTGCCGGAAACCAGGCCGGCGTGCCGCGCACGCTGCTTCACAATTACAAACACAACAAGATCCTTCACCACCAGGTGGTCATCCTCACCGTAGTCACGAAGGACGTTCCGGTTGTTGACGAGTCGGAAAGACTCGATGTTGCGGAACTCGGCAACGGTTTTTACTGGATTACGGCCCGGTACGGATTCAGCGAGACGCCGGACATTCCCGCAACACTGGCGACGGCGTCGGTGCGGGGCATCTCCTTCGACCCCATGCAGACCACCTTTTTTCTCGGAAGAGAAACACTTATCGTTTCCCGGGAAAAGGGACCGTTGTCTTTGCTGCGCAAAGGGGTTTTCGGATTTCTGTCGCGCAACGCCTGTGACGCGTCCAAGTTTTTCCGTATCCCCCCCAACCGCGTAATCGAAATCGGGATTCAGGTAGAGTTGTAAAAGCACGCCCGCATCCTCTTGACTTCTCCGGCCAACTGACAGCCTCGTTTCCACGTTATTTATAGACATTTGCAGGGCAAAAACTTATACTTTAGGGACCGACGACCCCTACGGCGCTGGTTGTTTACAAGAGCGTTTCCAGCGCATCCTCGGTCGGGGACCTCATGAAAGAAGCCGATCCCAAAAATGGTCGTTCGTCCGACAGCCGGGCATCGGCGGGCCCTGCGGACAGGCAGCTCGTGGAAGAGCTGGCCATTGCACGTAAGATCCAGACGGCCATGGTCCCGCAGCGCCTTCCTGCCGTAGACGGCATCGAGCTCGCATCGCTGTACCTGCCGTCGGAACAACTGGGCGGGGATCTTTTTGATGTGATACAAATAAGCGAAGACATCCTCGCAGTGACTATTTTCGACGTTGCCAGCAGCGGCGTTCCGGCAGCGCTCCTCGCCTCTCTTGCAAAAGTCTCGTTTGCCAATCAGATCCGGCTGGTTTCGTCTCCGCGCGCCGTCATGGAGCGGGTGAATGAGGAAATGATCCGAAGCGTGTCGGCCGGCTATTACATCACCGCCCTGGTTGCGTTCCTCAACCTTCACGACAACAAGCTCACCTATTGCAACGCAGCCCATCCTTATCCCATTATAGTCCGGAGAGGCTCAAACCTGGTGGAGCCCATCAAATCGACGGGCGTATGCATGGGTCTTTTTGAGAAGGGCCATTTTGAGGAAAAAAGCCTGTACCTCAATTGGGGCGATTGGCTCCTGTTCTTTACAGACGGGCTCTACCGTCTCTTTTCCGGGGAGAATGAGCTTGCAAACCGCCGGCTCCTGGAGACCGAAGCGCTGGCTGCCGCGAAGCTCGGGTCGCTCAGCGACTATGTAAAACAGCTTGAACGCCGCCATGGCTCTGTAGCTTCGAGCGGCGGTGCGGGCGACGACATTACGGTCCTTGCCGTGGAATTCCTCGCCCAGTCCCGTAAGAACCTTCTCAAGGAGAAACTTGGGTTCGGGCAAAACGATCCCGTGTATCTTCAATTCATAAGCTACTTTGAAGAAATGGACAAGACGACATCCACAATCCTTGGCGCCATGGATTCGCTTGGGTACGCAGACGAAAGCATCAGAAAGATGAAGATCATTCTCACAGAGCTGTTTGCCAACGCCATTTATCACGGCAACAAAGGCGACCATTCGAAGAAAGTGGTGGTGGGCCACACCATCGACAAGCAGAAAGTGACCATATCCATAATGGATGAAGGTGACGGGTTCGATCCTTCCAAGGTTCCTGACCCTACCCTGCCCGAGAACCTCATCAAGGACTGCGGCCGAGGCATTTACATCGCGAGAAATTACGCGGACAGCCTGGCATTTAATGAAAAGGGAAACCGGGTCAGCATAACAAAATACCATGTTACACGATAGCGGGCCCGTTCGCATCGGCGTGGCCGGATTCATGGGGGCGGGAAAATCTTCGTGCGCGGCGCTGTGCGCCCGGACCCGCGGCATGCGGCTTGTGGATGCCGACGCCGAAGCAAAACTCCTGATGGAAAACGACGGCCGGATCAAAGACGCGCTCGTACTCGCTTTCGGAACCGGCATCGCACGCAGCGGCGTACTTACTTTTGCGGAACTCGGGAAGATTGCCTTTTCGTCAATCAGCGGAATTGAGAAGCTCAACCGTATCGTTCATCCTCCGCTGCTGCGCCGGCTGCGCGATCTTGTGGTTTCGCCCGCGGGCCCCTGCGTTCTCGACGCGGCGCTTATCCCGCTCTGGCGAATTGAGGACTGGTTCGATTGCTGCCTATGGGTGGGCGCGCCGTCGGCGGTGCGAGAAAGCCGTGTGGCCGCAAGGACCGGCCTGCCGGTTGAACAGGTGAGGGAGCGAATGCGGATACAGGAAACCCTTATGCCGGAGCCGGCCGGCACAAAATGGATTTTCGTCAGGAATGACGGCTCTCTTGAGGATCTTGCGGCCCGAGCCGGCCGCGGAATTTCCGACCGGGTCTCTCCACGTGCGTAGTCATGTCTCAGCCGGGCCTTGAGTCGCTGCGAGCGCATCCAAATCTATCTTCTCCTGGATCGTACCCGTTGCGCCGGCGCGCATTGCCTCGACGGTTATTTCGGACAAAGAATTCCCGAATCCATGCCGCGCGCGCGCGGCAAGAATACATTTTTCAAGAGAATCGTCGAAGACCTCGGGCAAACGCTCTGAGGATTTTCTTTTGAGTTTTCACCGAAGAACAGGCGCCATACCGGCCATGCTGAAGGAACATCCATCATTTGTCAAACAGATGATCGCCGTGGTCGACTGCGTGCTGATCGTTGCCGCATTTGCCTTGTCGCACACCATTGTCGCCCAGTTCAAGCCGCTGTCCGCTGCGTTCAATTACTGGCTCATGCTCATCGGGTTCATTGCCTTTTACCTGTATTTCGCCTGGACCCGGGAGCTTTTTTCCGTACTGCAGTTCAACTGGATGAGCCGCCTGTTCTGGCGTATCGTTATGATATTCCTGAGCGCCGGCGTCTTGGGTGCGTCGATTTTGTATGTGATCCCCGATTCCTTTAACAGCAGAACCTTGTACCTCTTTTTTGCCGGCCTTTCCTTCGTCTTTATCGCAACGGAAAAGCTTCTGCTCAGAGAATTTTTCTTCCAAATCAGGCACAGAAACCGCAACATCTCGCCCATCATTTTGTTCGGGAGGGGCAGGCTGGCCGCACAGATGTGCCAGGCGATCCTTGCGCATCCGGAATGGGGCTTTCGCGTAACGAAGATACTCGACCTGAAAACAACGTCGGCGCAGCTCGAGGAAATCCTCAAGAAGAACCATGTCGAGGAAGTGTTCTTCTGCCTGCCGAGGCAGGCAACGAAGAACGGATTCATTATCGATCCCTATCTCCAGATTTGCGAAGACATGGGCAGGCCTGCCCGCGTATTTCTCAACCTGATCGACTCCACCCGCTTTGCAAGCTGGAATTACCACAAGTTTATGGAGCACCCGACGCTTATCTCCCACACAGTGGAGCTCGATCCCGACCAGGTCTTGTTTAAACGCATTTTCGACATTGCCGGCGCGTGCGCGGGACTGCTCCTGCTCTGCCTGGTTCTTCCGTTCCTCGCCGCGGCTATCAAGGTGTCCTCGACCGGGCCCGTTTTCTTTACGCAAGTACGTGTTGGGCGTAACGGCAAGCGCTTTCTCATTTATAAGTTCCGATCCATGGCCAAAGGCGCCGAAGAGCAAAAACGCCTGTTACTGCACAAAAATGAGCTTCAGGGTGCGGTGTTCAAGATCCGGGACGATCCCCGCGTCACGAGAGTAGGGCGGTTTATGCGCACGTTCTCTCTCGACGAGCTTCCCCAGTTCTTTAACGTGCTCAAGGGCGAAATGTCGCTTGTTGGAACGCGACCGCCCACTCCCGACGAGGTGAGCAGCTATCAGAAGTGGCATTACCGCAGAATGAGTATACGCCCGGGCATTACCGGCCTGTGGCAGGTAAGCGGCCGCAACAGGATACAGAACTTCAATGAGATCGTAAGGCTCGACCTCACCTACATCGACTCGTGGAGCATTTGGCTTGACATAAAGATATTGTTCAAGACGATGTTCGTGATTTTTCAGAGGGACGCAGCCTATTAACTAAATGGTATTTTGGGGGAGAAGTTCAGCCTGTCTCAAATCTTGACAGTAGGTTTGGGCGTTCCCCTCGTTGTGCTCGGGTCGGCCCTCCCTCCGGGCTCGGCCGGATGGCCTCGTTACCGGACCGCCCTAGTCGCCTGCGGCGTGGGTCGGCCGGCAATGCGTTCTATCGCACCCTGCGGTCCTGCCTAACGCATTTCTTTCTGTTCTTGGATTTCATTTCATCGACTTAAAAAAGAGCACAAAAACAATGAACTCAACTAAAAACAAGCCTTTCCTGACAGTCATTGGCGCCAGCGCAGTCTTCTTTCTGCTTCAAACAGCACCGCCTGCAGCCGCAGTGCAGCTTGAAAACTGGCGATTTCCCTATTACAACCTCGCAAGCCGCCTTGGATACTATTCTCCGTCGCCCAGCGGCATGTTCTGGGACGATCTGGGGCCACTGCCGGACTCCGCAGGACTTCTTGACAAAAGCGTATGGCCCGCTAGCGGACATACCGCTCAAAATCATTGGATTCTGGAGCCTGCCGTTTCCGGCACAATTGGAAACACGAATGCGTATTTCGGCAAGAACAATGCACTCGGCGCCACATTGCTCAACGACATCCGCTACAAAGGATTTCTCACCCGGCAGGTTATCGACGTTGATTCACGGTTCATGGACGATCCACAATATCCGTGGTTAAAGGGCCGCGGGGTGGCAGGGCGCATTTCCGAGGCGTACCTCCAGTACGGTTTCAAATACGGCTTTGTGCGCGTGGGCAGGCTCGATAGAAACTGGGGCCCGTTTGCCGACCGGAGCCTGATCCTGTCCGACAATCCTTACAGCTACGACGGAATCGAATTCGGCCTTCATTCCTCGTTCTTCGAGTTTCGCCATTTCTTCGCCGCTTTCCAGGAAAACGGCATGTCTTTGGACCTCGATACAACCGGCGCCAGCAGGTATCTTACCGCCCACTCCCTCGATTTCATGCTCGGACGGTTCGGAACCGTTGGCATTACCGAAACCGTGGTGTTCGGCAGGAAAAGCGGTATTCCTGACTTACAGTATGTCAATCCTATGTCTATCTATTTCGCTACGAGATGCAACGGCGAAGGCGATGGCAACCTTATGGAGGCCTTTCAGTGGAACCTGCATCCGTTTACCGACAAGGTTTCCATCAAAGGCCAGCTCCTCATCGACGACATGCAGATTGACAACAAGACAATTGGGGACCAGAAGCCAAATGCCTGGGGAACGGATCTCGGTGCGTTCTGGAACGATTTTCTGCCTTTTTCTCTTCCCCACGTATTGTCTCTTGAATACCGGTTCATATCGCGTTGGGTGTATACGGTGTCCGATGACAATACCGCCGACGGCCAACGCTACACCTACCTTGGAAAAAGTCTTGGTTATCCGACGGATGACGGCGATAGCATCAACCTGTGTTTCGCTTTGTCGGGCAAAAAATACTGGGCGGGGCAGGCAGGCATAAGCTACAAACGCCAGGGCCAGGGAACGGTCTTGTCTCTGTGGCATGACGACAGCCTGGCGCAAGCAGACCCGACAAAATACGTGAGAAATGCTCTGGGGTATCGAATAGAACCTTCCATACCTTCCGGCATCGTGGAAAGGACGTTCGATTTCTACATCAATCTCATCGGGTATTATAAGAATTATGTGGACCTCCAGGCCACCCTCCACAACAGGTGGGTAAGTAACAAGGGAAATGCGGTTTCCCCCCTGGCATACGATCCGCAGATTTCCGTTTCCCTCGGCCTGCATTACAGTGACTTTTTTGTCAAGCTGCCCAAGTGATGAAGAAGAAGAATGGCCATCACCGCGCCGCACCGCACCGGGTGAAAAGAACCGATCCGACCGTACCGCCTGCCGCGAGAATCATAGAAGACGAAATCGTATCGATTCTCACGCGCCTGGTGAAACGGCCGTATCCGTCATGTCTTGACAAAGAGTTCAGAAGCGGCTATTCGAGCGTTCTCGATCTCTTCTCGGTCTACCAAGAGAACGTGCTTGCAGCGTATCCGCTTGCCGCGAACTGCACAAAGGGCTGCGGCATCTGCTGCAATCACTGGCCCGAAGACACCTATTCGTTCGAGGTACGGCTCATCGCCGATCACCTCCGAACGCATCGGCCGTACGAAATCGACGGGATAGTGGAGCTCCTCAAGGCCGACATCCGGTGTCTGCAGAACATCAAGCGTACGGTGGAAGGCGGGTTTAAGGACCGCGCCGGGCGGGACCCTTGTGCCGGGATCGACCCCTACGATGTTGTTCTGTCAAGCTTCTACCAGTTCAACAGGCCGTGCCCGCTCCTTGACAAAAATGGATCGTGCACGATTTACGCCATCAGGCCCTTCACCTGCAGGGTGTATATCAGCTTTTCCTCGCCCGATTTGTGCAGGCCCGAAAGCATCCTCGGCGAAAAAGCGATGACGTACCTGCTCGATCTGGAAAAAGACGCCAGCGAACTGTTTGACAGGCTGCATTTTATGTACGATGTATTTGACGGAGACACATCCTTGAGGTCGATGCTATACAGGGCGTTGACGAAATAATAAAGTCTTACAGTGTTTATAGGGACACTTTACTCTCTGAACAAAATACTTTCACCAATCTCCCTCTATAAATGTATTTTTCGTCTCTACACGGAGGTCAATTACGCCGGAAGTCATTTACTTCGACAATAACGCCACCACCGCCGTTGCCCCCGAAGTGCTCGAGGTCATGCTGCCGTTCCTCACGGACCGGTACGGCAATCCGTCGAGCATGCACCGGTTTGGCGGACTCGTGCGAAGGCATATAGACATCGCGCGTGAGCAGGTTGCCTCGCTTCTCGGCGCCCGTCCCGGCGAAATTTACTTCACCAGCTGCGGATCAGAAAGCGACAGCATGGCTGTTGTCGGCTTCACAAAGACGCACAAGGCCCGGACCCGAATCGTTACGTCTACCGTGGAGCACCCTGCGGTCCGCACGCTGTGCCATGGGCTCAAGGCCGAGGGCTTCGACGTCATCGAGATCGGCGTATTCGGCAGCGGGCTTCTTCAGAGAGACCAACTCGGCTCGCTCGCGCTTGATACCGATTCTCTTCTCACCTTCATGTGGGCGAACAACGAAACCGGCGTCCTGTTTCCCGTTGAAGAGCTGGCCGCATTCGCGCATGAAAAAGGCGGGGTCTTTCACACCGACGCGGTCCAGGCCGTGGGAAAGATCCCCATCAACATGGCGAACAACGCGATCGACATGCTGTCGCTGTCCGGCCACAAGCTGCACGCGCCCAAGGGTGTGGGCGCGCTGTATGTGCGCACGGGGACAAAGGTGGCGCCCTTTCTTGTAGGCGGGCACCAGGAGCGGGGCATGCGCGCCGGGACCGAGAATGTCGCTTCAATCGTCGGGCTGGGGAAGGCCTGCGAGCTTGCGCAGGCACACCTGACAGATGAGAACACCCGCGTAAAGCGGCTGCGCGACAGGCTTGAGGCGGGGCTTCTTGCAACGTGCACGGCCGCGCATCTCAACGGCGACAAGACCCTGCGGCTGCCCAACACCACCAATGTCAGCTTCGAGTTTATCGAGGGCGAAGGCATCCTGCTGCTCCTTGACGAAAAAGGCATCGCGGCGTCGTCGGGCTCGGCCTGCACCAGCGGTTCCCTTGAACCCTCGCACGTCATGATGGCGATGGGGGTGCCCTACACGCTCGCACACAGTTCGGTACGGTTCAGCCTGAGCCGCTACACCGCCGACGCCGACGTCGACGCAGTTCTTTCGTGCATGCCCGCCATTGTGGACAGGCTTCGCGCGCTGTCGCCGTACGTGAAGGAATCCTAGGAGCGCCCACCCCGAATGCCGTCGCTGGTTGACACAATACAAGCCCGCAAACTCGCGCACAACGCCGTCATTCTCGCGCACACCTATCAGCCGGCCGAGGTACAGGACATCGCCGATTTCGTCGGGGATTCCTACGGCCTGAGCGTCGAGGCGGGCAGGACAAAGGCGGACGTCATTATTTTCTGCGGGGTCATGTTTATGGCCGAAACCGCCGCGATCCTCAACCCGGACAAACACGTGATTATCCCCGAGCCCAGGGCAGGATGCCCCATGGCAGACATGATTACCGCGGCTGAGCTCTCCGAACTTAAGGAATTGCACCCGAACCACACGGTAATCTGCTATGTCAATTCAACGGCCGACATAAAGGCGCTGTCGGACATCTGCTGCACCAGTTCAAATGCGCTCAAGATCGTTTCGCAGCTTCCTGAAGAACAGGGCATCATCTTCGTGCCCGACAAGCACCTCGGCGGATGGGTGCAGGAGAAGACCGGGAGATCCATGGTTTTGTGGGACGGGTTCTGCCCGACCCACGTGCGGATTCAACCGGACATGATCCGGCGCGCGAAAGCCGCTCATCCCGCAGCCGCCGTTCTTATCCATCCCGAAGCGCCAAAGGCGTCCCGCGATTGCGCCGATTACGTGTTTTCCACCGGCGGCATGTGCGCCTTTGTCAAGAAAGATGCGCGCGGTGAATTCATTATTGCAACGGAAACGGGTATCATCCATTCGCTTCTCAAGCAGAACCCGTCAAAACACTTCTATCCGGTTACCGAAGACGCCTTGTGCCCCAATATGAAGAAAACGTCCGCCCAACTTGTCGCAGATGCGCTTGAAGGGACTGCCGGAAAAGTGGTGACCGTGCCGGACGATATCGCCCAAAAGGCGAGAAAGAGCCTCACGCGGATGCTGGAAATGAGCGCGTAGAGGTCCGGGGATTCCAGGCAGGCCTGTCCCGGACTTCGCATGACGTTCGGTATTCTTTCTTATCAAATGATTGCCGTGGCATGAATAATCTATATTGTTATTCATCTCAAAACCATTCGCTGGAGGAGCCATGAACCGCTGTATCGGCATCGTCCTGGTCCTGGTCGCGGCCTGTGTTGCGCAGCAGTCTTCCATCGACATCGAAGCCTACAAAAAATCCAAGAAACACTCGTTTGCCGAGCGCACCTACACCGTGGGCAAGCATACCTACCGTGTTGTAAACATTCGTCCCCTCGGCCTCTCCGACACCAACTGTATCTCTGCGGTTGTACTGGACAAAAGGAAATATGTGCTGTTCGACATCGAGGTGGCGGCCGGCCCCTTCGGCATGATCGTTCCTGCGGTCCAGCCCATTTCGGGCGGGCTTATTATCCTGCGTGCCTCGCCCTACGACGGCAAGCTATTTCTTCTCTTGTCAAGCGGCAAGGTGGTGACCCTTCCCGGCGCCATGGTGATCGCCGATACCGCCGGCTCGTGCGTGTATTGCGTGTGGGAAAACGACAAGACCTTCAGGCTCACCGTGTTCGACTATAAGAACCTGAGGCTCGTGTTCAAGACCACCGAAATCGCCGAACCAAAACAGTGGTTTACCGACGGCTTCTCGTACGGTTTTGCAGCTCCGGACGGCGCATACTATACGGTTGACTTCATGTCGAAAACGATTACCAAAGGGGAAAAGCCTTTAACGGGGCTCACGCCGGTATCCTATATCGCGGATCTCGACAAGATTGACCGGGCAAAGTGCTGCGGCCCGGAAGTCATGAAGAAATAGACGCGTCGGGTTTGGGGTCCGCGGCCTGTTGTCTTCCAACAAACTCCTTGTAAACCTTCAGGATGTTCTGTACGACTTTTTCCGGTTCCGCGGATTGGGTGAGCGGCCTCACCATGCAAAAATTCCTTGCCCCGGCCTCAAGCACCATGGGCAGGTTCTTCAGATTGACCCCGCCGATCGCCACGGCCGGTACCGTAGCCAGCCCGATCATTGCCTTCATCCCTTCAATCCCGATCACCGGATCAGGCTTCTCTTTCGTCGGCGTGGGAAACACCGGCCCCACGCCAACATAATCGGGCCCAAACGCGCACGCATTTTTCATCTGGTGCGCCGAATGTGTTGACAACCCGACAATCGCTTCTTCTCCCACGATCCTTCGCGCCTTGCCGTACGGCATATCGTCTTGCCCGAGGTGCACACCGTCCGCCTCTACCATGTGCGCGACATGCGGATCGTCGTTGATGATGAGCCGCGTTGCGGTGCCGCGGGTGATCTCCCGCATCATTCGCGCCGTTTCCAGCACGGATTCGGGCGGTGCGTCTTTCATCCGAAGCTGGACAAACGCAATTTCATGATCGACAAGCACTTTCGTGCAATACTCGTAGCCGCGCACCGGATCGGTGAGAATGGCGTAGAATCCGAAGGGGAACGGGATCGTCATAAAGCCCCTGCCGCGCCGCGCTCCCGGCCCTGCAACTTCCGTATCAGCTCGAAGTTGCAGATCCGCGCATCAACGTCTCCCACGGCGTCCTTGACTATTGCGCCTGTCGGATCGAGCGCAAGCAGGATATCGTTTCCTTCCAGCAAGGATCCGTCGTAGCCGAAGGAAAGGAGTTTCTTCTGCACGGCGCCGAATATGTTCCTGTACTCAAGATGAGAGATGAGGTTCTTGGTTCGGGCGCTCACGAGATCGATGGGCCGGTACAACTGTCCCTTTTGCTGGGCGACCCACGAATCCGAGCCGTTGTAATACCCGCGAATGGAGATGTAATTGCGGTTCTCCGTGAGGATCGGGTTCCCGTCGGCCCCGGTAAGGCCCTTGTGCGATTCGTACCGCCTCGGATCGGTCGACTGTTCCATCTTTTCGCTTCCTGTCATGTAAATCGCCCGCACGTACACGGTCCCCGCGCCGCGCTCGAGAAGAAACTGCGCAATGGCGAACTCCTCGAACGGAGAGTTGAATCCGTATTCCCCTGCCTTCCTGTTGTGCTCTTCCGACGGGCCGCCCGCAGGCGTTTCTCCCACGCGCGAGGTTTTCCACACGATATGGACGTTGTCCTTCGTCACCGTGTAAAACACCTCGTTGTCTTCCGAAAGCCGCCAGCTCACGGTCTTGCGCCACCGCTCGGGCAGAAAATAGTCGAACAGCCTCGGGTTGCGACCCACCACCCACAGTTGCCCGCCCGTGCTTTCCACGTGACCATGGATGTACGGTACACCGAACACCTCGGTCGACTCCAGGTACGGAGGCAGCGGCGTGGGAATGAATCTGTCCCGCTGGTCGTCGAGATAGGAGTGGCGCCGCGAGTACTTGACTTCTTCTTCGTGAAGGGGCGTGCGGAGAAGCAGTTCGTAGTCGACGACCGAATAGCGCCCGGCCTCGACGAGGCCGTGGACGAATTCGACCTGTTTTGTCCGGGCGGCTTCCCCGCCGGACCGCCCCATGTCGGCGATGATGCGCGTGAACTCGTCTCCCACAATCACGTGCGCCGGCTTCATGTCGGCAACGACGTATCCTTTTCTGTCAAGGTCGCCGATCGCCTTGCGGGTGATGGGCTCAAGGGCGACGGCAAGCTCGTCTCCGGAGAGCCCGAGGTCGACGAACGTGTCCACCACGTTTTTCCCCTGTATCCAGCCATAAACGAGCTTGTATTGCCGCAGGATGTCGAGGTCGACACCGGGGTGGCGCGCCTTGATTTTGTTGATTTTCGAGCGGGAGCGGCCGCTCTGCCACAATTGCATTTTTTCGGGCGGAACATAGATGGCGAGCGGTTCCTGCGTGTAGATAACTACCTCCGGCGGGCCATATTTCCCTTCCCGGAGTTCCATGACAAGGGAGAATTCCTCCCACGGGCTATTGAACTCAGCGTTGATGAACTCGAGCAGCGTGTGAGTGTCGAGCGGCACGTCTTCGCCCACGCGGCAGTTCTTCACCACAAGCTCGATGCTCCTGCCCTTAACGACCTTGGTCGGCACCCGGTACACGGCGCCGGTCCCTTGCAGGTGCTCGCGGTGCTCCTCGAACCATTCTTTTTCGTACCAGTTTTCGATGGCAAGCTGGGCGGCCAGCGGCAGGCCGTGCCGGGTGAAATACATGTCGCCGCCGTCGCTTGTCTTTGTATGCACGTACACAACGCCGAGAATGTTGATCAGGGATTCCGGTGCGACAAGAACTTTTGCGCCTACGACGTCGTGCTGTTCCATGGAGATTCCCCGTTCCCATCACACGGTGCGAGAAGCGCGCACGCTCTTACTTCTGCCCCGAAAAAAATAGTCCCTGCCGCGCATCAGTCACCGCGTTCAGCCTGCAGTTGGCGGGAAGCGCGAACAATTCCGGGCGCACGCGCCTGTTCACGACGGCATTTGAAATCAGGACCGTGTCGGAGGTGAGCAGGCCGCCGCATTTTTTCCTCACAACCATTCGCACTGGAAATTCGTACACGTGCTGTTGCTCGTTGAACCGCATCGCGGTCTGCTGGTACAGCTCTCCTTGTGCATCGAAGCTTTCGATAAGATCGATTGCGCCGGACTCTTTGTCCCGCGAAAACACATCCGGGCCGCTGGGGTCCTCCCGTTCGTGGTACACATGCGGCCCGGCGCTTCCCTTCACCGAAAGCAAGGCGGTATCGATAGTGACACATCGAAGGTATGCGTCGAAGAAATGGATCGACCGGTACAGGTCGTCGCACGGCGGCGCTCCGGCAACGCGGCCCAGGGCGTAGCCGCGATTGTGTTTCGTATCGATACCGAAAAGAGCGGTATCGTTGATGATGAACCGGAACGAAAACGGCGCGCTGTATTCATACGCGGCCGCCCCCGCAGCGGCATCGTAGTAGAAATGCCCTTTCGCGACTTTGGAGAATCCCTGAAACGAGCTCTTTCTGGTAATTGCGCATTCCACCGACGAAATACGAACCGGCCAGGGCACAAAGTCCCGCACCTGCGCGGGACCCTGCATGAAGAGGGGAATAAAGATGGCAAGGAGATCGGTTGGCGCCATTGTTCTTGCTTTACTCGAGGCCTTGGTAATGGTACAATAGAAACTCGTGCAGACAAAGGCTTTTGACAGGGCCGGCTATTTGATTATATATTGCAGAAGCGGCGTTTATCAGCAATTTCGTTGCTGATGCGTCATTCACGGCAATCATTCCGACCTTTGCCGCAAACTTCTTCACAAGGGGGTATCCAGATGTCGCGCTTACGTACGGTATGTCTCTGTGCAGTCGCCTTGTGCCTCGCGCTGACGGTCCCCGCGTTTGCCCTTGTTGGAATCGGCGTGCACTATGGATTCGACAATACCTTGAATATGAAAAACACCGCGGGGCTTGGCGATCCTGTTACGTTCGACAACCTCAACCTGGATCTGGGCCAAGGCACCATTTTGAACGGATCGGCGGGACTCCCGATATATGTGAGTCGTACCAATTTCAAGTCTGACTTTGCGTTTGGCGGCAAGATATACATCGACGTCATCCCGTTCATCGACGCGGTTGAAGTGTCGACGGATTTTGGCGTATGGGACTACGTGGGAAAAATCAATTATCCCTCCGGCTTGAAATCAATCCCCCCGCCCGACGTACAAAAGTTTGCCGATTCGGCAAATTTCAATTACTCCTCGGAAAAACTCACCCTTAACAATTTTGGCCTCGGCTATTTCGGCCTCGATAACACGCCGTACGCCAAATTGCAGCTTGACGCCACCATACGCAAGTACATCGTCCGGGTTCCAAAAATGTTGAAAGTGTTTAACCTTTACGGAGGCGCAGGCCTTACCGTGAACTTTGCAACCCCAATGCTTTCCAGCCATCTTGTGGAGGATGTCATTAACGAAAGCGCGCAGGGAACAAAAACACTTCAGAGCCTCGGCGACAGCCTTCTTGGAAATCAAACCATCATGAAGGGCGTAGTAAACAAAATCATCCAGGGCTTGACGCAACCCTCCTACGGCGCGCACCTGGATCTCGGCTTCATGTTCAAGATACCGGTCATCCCGATCGGCATCTACGTTGACGGCAAATTCATGATTCCCTTCGCCCAACTTGACAAATACGTTAACATAGGCGGAACGGGATTCCTTGTCAACACCGGCATCGCCTGGTCGTTGTAGAAAGTTGAAGAGTTGAGGCGAGCATCGCATTCCGGTTGACACAGTGCCTTATCGGCCCGTGGACCGTCGGCAAAGGAAACGCACCATATGGACAAACTGTGGGCGCCCTGGCGGATGAAATACATCAAGGAGGGCATTGACAAGCCGGAGGACGGCTGTATCTTCTGCACCAAGCCAAAAGAAACCGACGACAGGCGGAACCTCATTCTCTACAGGGGCAAAGCCGCGTATGTGATCTGCAACAAGTTCCCCTACAACAACGGCCACCTCATGGCGGTCCCTTACCTGCACACCTGCAGTCTCGACGACGTAAACGACGCCTGCAGCCAGGAGCTGTGGAAACTCGTTGTGTTGTCGCGCAACGTGCTGGCCAAGGCATTCTCCCCCGACGGTTTCAACATAGGCCTCAACCTGGGCCGCGTGGCGGGCGCGGGCATAGACGCGCACCTGCACGTGCACATTGTGCCGCGCTGGAACGGCGACGTTAATTTCATGCCCGTTATCGGGGAGACAAAGGTAATTTCGCAGAGCCTGGAGGAAACGTACGAGGCGCTGAAGGGCAAATTTGAAGCATTCGGCATTGCGTGATCTTGAGCGGTCACGCACATGTTGAAATCGACGGTTCTTCCTTCGCTCTAATTTCCTGCGCCGGCCTGTCGGCAAACCACTCCCACAAACCGATCGTTCCGTTTTCCATCTTCGCAAACGTGTACTTCCGGATCCATTCCCCCGTGTTTACATACGTCTTTGTCCCGTACCGCAGGATCTCGGGCCGGTGCGTATGGCCGAACACAACGATATCGCTGGACTCGAGCAAGCGCCGTGCGTTCTGCCTGTACTCCTCGAGCTTTTCCTCGGTGAGCCAGTTGGCAAGCATCTTCCTGCTGTTGCCGGAAAAGAACGATGCAAGCGGCACGCCGATATCCGGGTGCAGAAGCTTGTACAGTTTCTGGTTGAACGGGTTCCGCAGAACCTTCTTGAGAAGGCGGTAGCCAACGTCATTTTTCACCAGGCCGTCGCCGTGATACAGGTGTACCTTCTTGCCCTGAATCACCGTCTCGAAGTGCTCCGGATGGATGTGCACGCCCACGATGTCCCGGAGAAAGGGACCAAGGGCGAAGTCGTGGTTTCCAGCCAGATAATGCACCTTTACGCCGGACTCAACCAGGCGGCGAAGGCGCGAGACAACCAAGAAATAATCCGGGCGTATTCCGTGCTTGTATTCGATCCAGAAGTCGAATAAGTCGCCCACAATGTACAGGGCGCCCGCGTTTGAGGTGATAGCGTCGAAAAAGGCAAACAATCGCTCCTGCCTTGCATCATAGCCATTTATCCGGACGCCGAGATGGGCGTCCGAGACAAAATAAGAAACCGATTTCATGCGGGTTTCCAGTGTTTTTTACGGAGGGGATCCGAGATGGGAGTGACTGCCGGAAAAGGACCAACATTGCCGGAATCTGCCGAACTCGTTGGAGCACGCGTGCTGAGTGTGCGCCCGATGATGTACGCGCCCGCTGCCGTGCCCCATGCTATTCCCATAGGTCGTCGGTGCTATCGAGATCGCTTGCCATGTCGCTGAAATTTGCGTTTTCGTCGTGAAGCGTGCCGAAATTGAGTTCCCTCGTGTCCTCGGGGGCATCAGCATCATCATCGTATTCGTCAACATCACGCAAGATTTCGTCTGCGTCGAACTGCTCGTCAAGAATCATTCGATATCACCTCCTCTCCTATGATGCTGTCATCACCTGCTGTAATTTGCAACAGAATTATAATGGATTTTAGAAGCCGTGTCAATATGTTTTTTCGAAAAAGATTCTGTCGAAAATCGCAGTAACCCGCAACGCCTTTTGCAGGATACCATGGGAATGCTCCGCAAGGAGTACTACGCGTACCCGCCCCAAATATTCATGCAGACGTGGCATGATGAATGAGTCAGTGTGGCCGGAGAAATTCCCGGATCTCGTCAATGAAGAGAGCATCGCATCTGTGAAAAAAAGAATCTCGAGCGGGGATGTGCGGTACGGAAAGAGGTTGCAGAACGCGGTGCACGGCTGATGCCCGGCGTTGCATCCTACGAGGAGCCCTTCTTCTTGAGGATGTCGTTGATCTCCTGCTGGACTTTTGCTTTGTAAAGCACTTCATCGAGGTCGTGAGCGACCTGTTTGCCGTCTTTGAGCAATGCGGCCCGTTTTTCCAGAAGCGTGATTTCCTGTTCGCGGCGATTGTTCTCCTCCCCGCGCATCTTAAACACGAGAATCGAGTGGCCGACCGAGAGTCCCAGAAGCAGGACAAGGATCTGCGCGATCCAGAAGATAAGGTGTTCTTCAAACATCGGAATTAACCCCGTTGCTCCGCGCGCGTGTCTTTCTTCCCCGGGCATCCTCGTGATGTCACCCTAAAAATATCTCCGGCATTGGGGGATTTCAATAACTATTTCAGCAGGTATTTTTTGATTTTTTTGCCCTTCAGGACACAGGATACGCGTCTGTGTTGAAGTTCATCCGGCGCGCAAACTGAACGAGCCGGACAATGGTTTCCCTGTGCTCGCTGTTGGGTGTTTTCTTGAATTCGTCGTACAAGGGACGAAGCGTCTTCTCGAGAATCGAGAAGAACAGGTCTTCGGTCTTGTTCTTGGAAAACGGGATATTGAACCGGTCCACGATATTCAGAAGATACCGCATACGTTCCGACGAGATTTCGCTGAGGGTCTCGGCAAAAATTTTGAGCTCCGAAATGAGCAGGTCGAGCAGCAGGCGGGTGGTTTCGGTATAATCCAGGGTGATATTGTATTTTTGTGTTTTCTTCCACAAGGTAAGGAGCCTCGTCCATACGTCATCTTCGCGGCCGTAAATTTCTATTTCGTTGATGGTGGAATTCCACTGCGCGGTGAGCACATAGGCGATGGGAGCAGCCACAAACAAAGGCAGCGGCACGCCGAGGCTCGACAGTGAATCAAGGCTCTTTTCGTTGCGCTCCATCCACAACGCATACTTATCCTGGGTGTCTTTGGCCATGCGGTGCAGGAAGTATCCGGCAAGCCGCACTTTGGATTCCTCGAAAAGGCGCGGCAAGTCGAGCGCCACGCTTTCGGGATGGGTGGCAAAGCTTTCCGCATGCCGCGCGTTGAAATCAGGGGCCTCAGCAATGCCTGCGGGAATGCACCATCCATCGATGTGACCGTCGTTTCGTGCAAGACATATTGCAAAACGGCCGTTTTCGCCGGTGCTGTGGTTGCTGATCGACGCAATCGACACCTTGCACTCTCCGCCTGACTGCCCGCGTGCGTGTTCGCGCTTCGAAAGAACCACGCGGTAGCCAAAGTAGTTGAACTCGAGGGAACCACCCTTGTCCGGGGCCACGGCCTTCTCCGCGACCGGTGTAAAGCACAGGATTTCCAGGTGATGCAGGAACGGGACAACGCATTCTTTGAAAATGACGGCGCCGTCTTTCTCCGGAATATTGCTCTTCGCTTCTGACAAGAGCCGCACGAATTCGCCTGCCGCCTGTTCCCGCTGCGGCTTGTCGATTCCGAGTTGGAGCGCCCTTCCTGCATAGGCTATATTTTGCACCGTTTCTATACCGCTCACATCGGAAAAGAACCACCCGCACGACGTGTAGGCAAACAGCATATATTTCTGCGCCTCAAGGAGGCGCCGTATGGTCATCGCGTCATCGTCGGTGCAGTCGGCGCTTACACCCTCTTTCACAAGGAATGTCTTGAATTCCTCCAGGGTGCGTGCGTCCGACAGCCTCTGGTACGCGTCGCGGAGTTTCCACGGGTCGGCTACAAAGCCCGAAAGCGTTTTCTCGTATGATTCGTCAATGCGCGTCTGCAAGGTTTCGAATGCCCGGCGAAGCGGACCGCGCCACGCCTGTGTCCACGACAGGGGACCGCCTGCCTTGCATCCGCAGTCGCGTACCCACCTGCCCACGCCGTGCGCGCAGCTCCATGCCGTTCCCTCGCCGAATTCGTCCTTAAGCATGACCTCGAAAGCGGGCGGATTCTTTTCAAGATAATAGCCGAAATTGACAGGCACGATATCCATGTCGGGAGCCACCCTGCTGAAGAAATAGGCAAGGCACATGTCTCCAAAGGGTTTATGATGGCCGAATGTCTCACCGTCGGTGGCGATGACCACCACCTGGTCGCCGGCGGCGTTCTCGTCGTAGCACGACCGGATTTTTGCGCCGAGCGTGTTTGCGTTCACCAGGAGCTCGCCAAAGCTGACCTCGCGGGACAGGCCCTCGTTGAAGAAAAAGACGTCGAGATGGCCGTCGAGCCGTTTGCCGTCGGGCGTGCGCGGGAAAATGCGGTAGGCGCGCCGCGTGTCCACCCCCCCGTCGGCCTTTTTCCAGGGTTCTTTTCCATCAAGGGGCCGGAACGAATCGGCCTGGGCAGGCGACAGGACCACGAACCGCACGCCCTCCTCCACGAGGCAGTACACGGTCTCCATGTTGATGGCGGTCTCGGCGAGCCAGAAGCCCTCACACTCGCGCTTGTAGCGCCCGCGGAAAAATTCCTTTGCCCACCGTATTTGCGTGAGCTTGTCGCGGCGCGAAGCGAGCGGCATGATCATGTGATTGTACACCTGGGCCAGGGCATTGCCGTGATTCTGGAACGTGAGGCAGCTTTCCCTGTCGGCCGCGACAACCTGCTGCGCCACTTTCGGATGATTGGTTTCGAGCCACCTGAAGAGCGTTGGGCCGAAGTTGTGGCTGAGGTTCAGATAGTTGTTGTGGATGTCAACTATCATGCCGCGCTTGTCAAGTATGCGGGAATAGGCGTTGGGCCGGTAACACTGGTCGTAGATGCGCTCGTTCCAGTCGTGGTCAGGGAAGGCCGAGGCCTGTTTCTCTATGATGTTGAGCCAGGAATCTTCGCGGGGCGGCTGATAAAAGTGGCCGTGGATGATCACATACCGCTTTGTGCCCCGTCCCGCGCCATCATTGCCAGCCATGCGGCAACCTGTGGGGATACGTGACTGGTGTACCGATCTGAAGACCCCCGGCAATTAGGTCTTTTGGCGTTTCGAAAATGGCGCTGAACCCCGATTTCGGAACCGATACGGGTGTGGCGCTTGTTCCGGGCCGTGTTTTTGTCGAGGCCTTTGCGGCGTCGGTGACCGCGTTCTTGATGCTTCGGGCGCTCACGGTTCTCTCCCGGGGAAATGAACGGGAATGGTACGGTCAAATATACTTCATGGAAATTCGCGGCCCGACGCAAGAGCCTTTGGGTCGCACGCCGTTCAAGAAGATCTCGCCTGACCGATCTTATTGGTCAATGGCGGGAAACGGTGAAAGGAGCCGATCAATTCCGACGCGCCTGCCCGAGACTTGCAAGCACCTGTTTCGCCCGTATCGCAAAAACATCATTCGGGTGCGAAACTACGAGCTCTTCCAGGACCTTCGAACCCTCCGCAATTGATCCTTGCCTGATGAGAATATCGCCCTTGTAGAATTCCAGCTCGGGCCCGGCTGCTTCCGGCGGCACCTGCGACGCGACCTTCTGCGCTTCGGCAACAAGGTTCTTTTCGAGCAGCGCGGCAACAAGATCGCATGCGAGCATCTGCCGCACCATCGGGGCGTACGCCGCGAAAGACATGCCGGCGGCTTTCTTCGGCTGTCCCAACCACACGGCGTATTCCAGAGCCCCGAAATCCTGGTAGGCCTGCGACGCGTCTTTGAGAAGCTCAAGTTTGTAGCGGTACGCGAGCATCTCCCGGCCGTA
>Ga0181527_1000616_pt1 | contig 40407 bp, 37 predicted proteins | sample PEATcosm2014_Bin_30_FD_119762 | JGI IMG/M metagenome (GOLD analysis project Ga0181527, IMG submission 119762) | Peatland microbial communities from MTU Mesocosm Facility, Houghton, MI, USA - PEATcosm2014_Bin06_60_metaG | ecosystem: Environmental > Terrestrial > Soil > Wetlands > Peat | place...
ACTTCCTGGGCGCCGCCGCTCGAACGGGCGCTCGGCGGACCGACAATCGCCGGCCTCATCCACCGAGTCGCCGCCGTGATCATGTGCGCGGTCTTCGCCGCGCATATCGTCTACGCCGCCATCCACATCGCGCGCGATTGGAAGACGTTCAAAGTGTTCGGGCCTTACTCGCTGATGCCGAACTGGCAGGACGCCGCGGACATCGCCGCCATGGTCAAATGGTTCTTCGGCAAGCGTCCGCGGCCGACGTTCGATCATTGGAACTATCAGCAGAAGGTCGACTATTGGGCGCCGTTCTGGGGCATCGCGATGCTCGCCGCGACGGGCGCCATGCTGTGGTTCAAGACGCTCACCGCCGCGTATCTGCCGGGATGGGCGTTCAATATCGCCGAGGTCGCCCATGGCGACGAAGCCGTGCTGGCCGCCGCCTACCTGTTCACGGTGCACTATTTCGTCAATCATTGGCGGCCGGACAAGTTCCCGCTCGACGTCGTCATTTTCACCGGCTCGATGCCGCTCGAAGAGTTCAAGCGGGAATATGGCATCGAATATGAGCGCCTGCTGAAAACCGGGCAGCTGCAGCAGCATCTGGTGGACGCGCCGTCGCGGCCGCTTACGCTCGGCTCCAAGATTTTGGGCTTCGGCCTCGTGGCGGTCGGCCTGGCGCTGCTGGTCATGATGGCGATCGGTTTCGCCGGAAGTCTGACGGCTGGCTAAGCGCCGGCCGCACCGGCGCCGAAAACCGGCGGGATGGGCGCCAACGAGGCGCACGCGCGTTGCGCCCTCCAGGGGCGCGAAGCTACGACGTTCGCCAGCGAACCGGTTGCCATCAACGTCAAGAACGTGGGTTCAATTTCTCGGCAGGTCATGACAAGTCGCACCGAGCACGTTCACCTGCGATACACGGCGACCCAACTGTTCGACCTGATCGCGGACGTTGAGCGATATCCGGAGTTTTTGCCCTGGGTGCTCGCGGCGCGCATACGCCGCCGCGAGGGTCAGACCATCTGGGTCGATATGACGCTTGGGACGCGCTTTCTGCGCCGACGATTCTCCACCGTGGGGCTGCTGGAGCGGCCGCATCGGATCACGATCAACAGCGACGACGCCATGCTCGAACGCTTCGAGCAGCGGTGGACCTTCAAAACCGCGCCGGACGGCGGCGCCGACGTCGAGTATCGCGTTGATTTCAGGTTCCGGTCGCGTCTGCTGCAGGCGCTCATCGGGGGCCCATTCGCCGGGCGAGCCCAAGCGATGGCGCAAGCGTTCAACCGCCGCGCGCGGCAGTTGTATGGCGCGCCGTCGCGATCAAACCCCGTTTCATCATAAGAGGCGTCCGGTCAGGACCGGTTCTTTGCGATCGAGGAAAACGATCGCCGCCCGCGCGAAGCGTCAAGCGTGTTTGGCGTGATCGCTGTAATGGCCTTCGGCGCCCAACGCGCCCGGATTCAGCCGCGGTTCGGCGCCGATCCAAAACAATATGTTGGCCAAGATGCAGTAGCCGGTCGCGGCGAACCAAAACATCGCCGCGCCGACGAAACCCGTGAACAGGCCCCACCATGGGCTGTACAGCAGGAACAATATCGAGCCAAGAATAACATTGATCCCGACCGTGATATAGATGCGCCGCTCGAGATACCAACTGTCGGTCTGCATGAAGTAGAGGTTCCAAGGAGTCGGCGGACGCGTCCCCAGTCTGGGCTTAAAGCCGAGGAGATACAGCGTATTGCCGACCGGGCAGAAGCCGGTAAAGGCGACGTTGATGGAGACAAGCCCGGTCGCGACGACCAACAGGATGAACAGCGGATTGACCAGCACGGCGAGCGCGGTCGCGGTCACCAGAACGAAACCGGCGATCAGCCAAACCGTGCGCTCGATGTACCAGGTGTCCGTCGGGACGACGTAAACGCCTTTACGACTTGCCATATTTGCCTCCGACGCCGTGGCGCGAGATCGACGGCCAGTTGAAGAAAGCCTAGATGACATTTTTTGTCTCGCATTGATCTGCGTCACAACAGCAGACCCAGCGCGAGCAGCATTCCAAACACGAATTGCGTTTGCGCGGTGAAAACGAGAACGCTGTTGAAACCGCGGCCGCGCGGCTCGTAGACGAAGCGATGAATCAACGCGAGCGCCGGCGGCAACGCGGCGAGCGCGAGCCAGACATGCCCATGCGGCAGAGCCCGACCGATCAGCGGCAGCAACGCAAAGGGAAGCAGCATCAGTCCCGCGTAGATCCATGCCGTGGTCCGGCTTCCCGCCACGATGGCGAGGGTCCGCCGCCCGACGCGCGCATCGGCTTCGACATCGCGGGAATTGTTGACCAGCAGCACCGCTCCCGCCATCAGGCCGAGCGCGAGACCGGCCTCGAGCGGCAGCGGGCCAAGATCGGCGGCGCAAAGCCAATAAGTGCCGCACACGGCGCCGACGCCGAAGAAGGCCACCACAAAGAGCTCTCCCATCGGCGTATAGGCGATGGGCGCCGGGCCGCCGGTGTAGGCCCAGCCCGACAGAATCGACAGAACGCCGAGCAGAAGAATCGGCCAGCCTCCGACAAAGACGAGATAAAGCCCCATCAGCCCGGCGATCGCGAAGCACAGGGCCGCGCCGCGCTTCACATCGCCGGCGCTCAGCAAGCCGGACGCGGTTACGCGCGGCGGTCCAATGCGATCGGGCCCGTCGCCGCCGCGCTCGGAATCGGCGGCGTCGTTGTGAAGGTTGGTGCCGATCTGAATGAACGTGCTGCCGAGGAGCGCCGCGAGGACGGCCGGAGCGTCGATCCTTCCCGCCGCCGCCCAAGCCAAAGCTGCGCCGACCGCCACCGGCGTCATCGAAAGCGTGAGCGTGCGCGGACGCGCCGCAATAATCCAGGATGTCAGACTCATGACGTGACTCGACCTATGATGCGCGGACGCCTTCGTACGGCATCATCGCAACAACCGCGGTCATCTTCCACCGCCAATTTGCGTCGGCGCACTCGGGGCGCACGCGTCGCGCTCGCGGCCGCGCTTCGGCTTCGCCTCGTTTGCTCAGCTGTGCAGGCCGGGCGCCTCATGGCCGGTGCGGGCGACGTACTCGGTGTAGCCGCCGCCGTACTTGTGAATGCCTTCGGGCGTCAGTTCCAGCACGCGATTGGACAGCGCGGCCAGGAAGCGCCGGTCGTGCGAGACGAACAACATGGCGCCCTCGTACTGCGAAAGCGCCGTGATGAGCATTTCCTTGGTCAGCAGGTCGAGATGGTTGGTCGGCTCGTCGAGCACCAAAAAATTCGGCGGGTCGTAGAGCATCTTCGCCATGACCAACCGCGCCTTCTCGCCGCCCGACAGCACCCGGCATTTCTTCTCCACGTCGTCGCCGGAGAAGCCGAAGCAGCCGGCCAGCGCGCGCAGCGAGCCCTGCCCCGCCTGGGGGAACGAGTCCTCGAGCGACTGGAACACGGTGCGCTCGCCGTCGAGCAACTCCATCGCGTGCTGCGCGAAATAGCCCATCTTCACGCTGGCGCCCAGGGCGACCGCGCCCTCGTCCGGCCGCGTCGAGCCCGCCACCAGCTTCAGCAGCGTCGACTTGCCTGCGCCGTTGACGCCCATGACGCACCAGCGCTCCTTGCGGCGCACCACAAAGTCCAGCCCCTCGTAGATGCTCCGCGCGCCATAGCCCTTGCGCACGTTCTTCAGACTCGCCACGTCCTCGCCGGAGCGCGGCGCCGGCGGGAACTCGAACGATACCGTCTGGCGGCGCTTGGGCGGCTCCACCCGGTCGATCTTCTCCAGCTTCTTCACGCGGCTCTGCACCTGCGCGGCGTGCGAGGCGCGCGCTTTGAAGCGCTCGATGAACTTGATTTCCTTGGCGAGCATCGCCTGCTGACGCTCGAACTGGGCCTGCTGCTGCTTCTCGTTCTGCGCGCGTTGCCGCTCATAGAAATCGTAATCGCCCGAGTACGTCGTCAGCGCGCCGCCGTCGATCTCCACCACCTTGGTGACGATGCGGTTCATGAACTCGCGGTCGTGCGAGGTCATCAGCAGCGCGCCCTCGTAGCCCCTGAGGAATTGTTCGAGCCAGATGAGGCTTTCCAAGTCCAGATGGTTGCTCGGCTCGTCGAGCAGCAAGGCGTCGGGGCGCATCAGGAGGATGCGGGCCAGCGCCACGCGCATCTTCCAGCCGCCCGACAGGGCGCCCACGTCGCCGTCCATCATCTCCTGGCTGAAGCTCAGGCCGGCCAGGACCTCGCGCGCCCGACCCTCCAGGGCGTAGCCGTCGAGATCCTCGAAACGCCCCTGCGCGTCGCCGTAGCGCTCGATGATTTCTTCCATTTCGTCCGCGCGGTCGGGATCCGCCATCGCGGCTTCCAGCTCCTTCAACTCGGCGGCTGCCGAACTCACCGGGCCGGCGCCGTCCATCACCTCGGAAACAGCGCTGCGGCCGAACATATCGCCCACGTCCTGGCTGAAATAGCCGATGGCGACGCCCCGATCGACGCCCACTTGGCCCTCGTCGGGCGCCTCCTGTCCCGTGATCATGCGAAAGAGCGTCGTCTTGCCCGCCCCGTTGGGACCGACGAGACCGACCTTCTCCCCTTTCAGGAGCGCCGCGGAGGCCTCGATGAAGAGAATATGATGGCCATTCTGCTTACTGATGTTTTCGAGACGAATCATGGGCGCGCGGGACCTGGAGATGTTGCGGCGCACTTACGCTATGCGTCGCGCCAACGGAAGAGCGTTGCGAAGCGCAGGCCGCCCGTCGTTTGAACGCGAGAGGTCGGACAGGGCCTTCATGCCCGGCAGTGCGCTCGAACGAAAACGGAGCGAAGCCGCGGAGGCCTGCGACATTCATGGTCCAAACAATCGCGGCCGATGCCAACGAACGCTCGCGACAATTCCAGACCCCACCATGCGAATGCATAATTCATCGAGAGGCGGTCGTCCGCTTTCGGTCAGTCGCACCCGCCGCTGCCGTGACGGTGTTCGCAGTTTTATGCAGAGCGGCTTGAAAAATGGCGCACCCGACAGGATTCGAACCTGTGGCCTCTGCCTTCGGAGGGCAGCGCTCTATCCAGCTGAGCTACGGGTGCCGGGCGCCGAAGCGCCGGAACTGAATAAAGCATTTTCTCGGCTTTGGGAATCCCGCGTTCGCGTTGGCGCGCAATCAGGCGGCGAGCGCGGCGGCGGCGCTGTCGCCGCCGAAATGGGCGAGATAACGCGGTTCGATTTCGGCGACCGGCATCACCGCGAAAACGTCGGTGGTCCCGAAACTTTCGTCGACGACGGCTTGCGGGCCGAATCTGGCGCCGAGCCGCCAGTAGCCCTTGACCAGCGGCGGCAAGGCCCGGACCGCGGCGCGCGGGTCGAGCCCCGCGCCGCCGGCGGGCGCCGCATCGACCGCGCGGCCCACGTTCGCGCGCACGTCCCAAAGCGCGTCGACCGCGCGATCTCCGCGCAGAAAGCCCAGCGCGTGGGCATGCGCCGCCGGGTCCGCGCCGGGAAAGCTCGCGCAGCCGAACATCACGTCGACATGGTGGTGGCGCGCGTAGGCCCAGATGCCGCGCCACAGCAGTTCCAGCGTCCGCTTGCCGCGATAGCCCGGCGCGACGCACGAGCGGCCGAGTTCGAGAAGCCGCTTGTCGGGATGTCTGGCGACGAGCGAGGCGACGTCGAATTCGCCGGCGCTGTAAAAGCCGAAATTCGCGTCCGCCGCGTCCCCGCGCAGCAGCCGGTAGGCGCCCACCACCGTCGGCGCGCCGTCGTAACGCGGAACCGCATTGTCGACGACGATGAGATGGTCGCAGACGCGATCGAAGCGACAGATATCGCGCCGGATCAGCCGCGCCGTCGGGTCGGGCCGCGCCCCGCCCTCCTCGAAGAACACGCGATAGCGCAGCTTCTGGGCGCGACGAATTTCATGCTTGGTCGTGGCGAGCCGCACGTCCAGCGCGCCGATCGCGGCCAGCGTCTTGGGCATTCCCATGAGATCGCGCACTTGTCGACGCGCGAACGCCGCGGCGCCGGGCGCGCCGGCGCGCGCCCGTACGATCGACCCTGGCGCCATGAATGCTCCCCCGATTCGCCTTGGCGAAACCGATCTCAGAACACTCTTGGCGCACAGATTTATGACATGCGCGCGCGCGCTGGCGAGGGGAGCGGCTTAGGGTCGGCCAGAAGGCGCTCGATCGTTTCGGCGAGCCGGGCGAGATCGACCGGCTTGGCGAGAAATTCGTCGAAGCCCGCCACGATGCTGGCGCGCCGATCCTCGGCCATCGCATTGGCGGTCAGCGCGACCAGCGCGACGCGCGCGGCGCCGGTTTCGCGCTCGACGCGGCGAATGCTGCGCGCCGCTTCGTAGCCGTCGATTCCGGGCATCTTGATGTCCATCAGGACGACGTCGAACCCAGGCGATTCGCGGCGCGTCGCCGCGCCGGCGAGCCGCGTCGCCTCCTCGCCGTCGCGGGCGCGCACGACCTCGAACCCGAGTCGCCGCAGCGCCTTTTGCGCGACGACGGCGTTGATGTCATTGTCTTCGGCGAGCAGCGCCCGCATGGCGCGCGCGGTCGGGCTCGCGTTGGCGCGCGCCGGGGCCGGCGCGCTCGATGCGGGCTCGAACTCGCTCGCCAGGCGATCGAATAGCGAGCGCGCGCGCACCGGCTTCACCAGCCAGCCGTCGAAACCTTGCAGCGAGGTTTGGCCGAAGGCGCGCCGCTCGAACGGCGAGAACAGCACCAGACTCTTGGGCGCCCCGGCGACGCGCGCCGCGAGCGCCAAGCGATTGGTCGCCTCCACGCCCAAGGCGCAATCGATGATCACAAGATCCGGTTTCGAACCCGCGCTCAGTGCGGCGAGCCCGTCCTCGAGCCCGTCGGCGCGCGCGACTGCGGCGCCCGCCTCGCTCAGCCGCGCCGCGATCGCCGGCGCCTCGAACGGCGAATGGGCGATGATCAGCGCGCGACGGCCCGTGAGCGTGACGGGCGCGGCCTCGGGAGGCGCGCCGGCGCAAGCCGGCAAATCGACCGCGAAGGAAAAGATCGAGCCGCCGCCGGGATTGTCTTCCAGGACGAGATCGCCCCCCATCAGCGCGATGATGCGCTTGGAAATGGCGAGGCCGAGGCCGGTTCCCTCGTAATGGCGCGCGTGCGAGCCGTCGCCCTGCTCGAAGTCCTCGAATATCGCGGCGCGGCGATCGACGGGGACGCCGGGGCCGGTGTCCATGACCTTGAACAGCACGCGACCGTCAGCGGCTCTTTCGACGCTGACGCCGATGCCGCCGCTCTGGGTGAACTTGACCGCATTGCCGGCCAGATTCGTCAACGCCTGCCGCAGCCGCAGGCTGTCGCCGATGACGAAACGCGGCGCGTCGGCCGCGATCGAGGCCGAGATCTCGAGGCCCTTGCCTTGCGCCTGCGGCGCCAGAAGCTCGACGATGCTTTCCACCAGCTTGCGCAAATCGAACGTCTCGCGGACCAACTCGAGCCGTCCCGCCTCGATCTTGGAAAAATCGAGAATTTGGTCGATGAGGTTGGCGAGCGCGGCGCCGGAGCCCCGGATCGCCTCGACGTAGCTCGCGTGCTCGGGATCGAGTTCGGCGTCGCGCAGCAGATCGGCCATGCCGAGAATTCCGCTTAAGGGGGTGCGGATTTCATGGCTCATCGTCGCCAGGAACCGCGATTTGGCTTCGTTCGCCGCCTCGGCGCGATCGCGCGCCGCCGCCGCTTCCTTCAGACGCCAGACTTCGTCGCGCAGGCTTTCGGCGGCGGCCTCGGCGCGCGCCATGCGGCGCTCGGCGCGGCGGCGCAGCCGCGTCAGTCCCGCCGCCATGGCGAGCGCGAGCGCCAGAAGCGGCCCCGCCTCGATCGCCAGAACGCGCAGGTCGAAAAGCGTCAAATCGGCAAACGGCTCGATCATGAGAATTCCTGTCGCCGGTCCCGCCCGCCCGGCGCCCCAACGATGACAGGACGCGGTTGAGAAACTCTTGCCGTCGCGGCCGGAATTCGAACGATCGCCGCTCGAGGCTTCCGCCGGCGTTCGATCACGCGGCGGCGGCGGCGCGCTCCTGCGCGCCGCGATAGCTCAGGGCCTCCGCGAGATGGGCGCGCCGCACCGCGCCGCCGCCGTCGAGATCGGCGAGGGTTCGCGCGAGCTTGAGCACGCGATGATAGCCGCGCGCGGAAAGGCGCATGCGTTCGGCGGCCTCGCGCAACAGCGAAATCGCCGCCGCCTCGGGCGCGGCGACCGTTTCGACCAGATTCGCCGGCGCCGCCGCGTTGCAGCCGACCCCGTCGAGCCCCAGCGCACGGTAGCGCTCGGTCTGGATCTGGCGCGCCGCGTGGACCCGCGCCGCGACTTCGGCCGATCCTTCCGCAGGCGCTGGCCGCAACAGATCGGCGGCGCCGACCGAGGGCACGTCGATCGTCAAGTCGAAGCGATCGAGCAGCGGGCCGGAGAGCCGGCCCTGGTATTGCGCGACGCAGCGCGCGTTGGGCGCGCGGTGGCAGGCGTATCCCGGCTCGTCGGCCTGGCCGCATCGGCAGGGATTCATCGCGGCGACGAGCTGGAAGCGCGCGGGATAGACGATGCGATGATTGGCGCGCGCGATCGCGACTTCGCCGCTTTCGATCGGCTGGCGCAAGCTGTCGAGCGCCTGCGGCTGGAATTCCGGCAGTTCGTCGAGAAACAGCACGCCGTGATGGGCGAGCGAGATCTCGCCCGGTTTGGCGTGGACCCCGCCGCCGACCAGGGCCGCCATCGAGGCCGAATGATGCGGGGCGCGGAACGGCCGCCGGTCGGTCAGCGCGCCGCCGGCGAGTTTGCCAGCGACCGAATGGACCATCGACACTTCCAGGAGTTCGCGTGGGCTGAGCGGCGGCAGGATCGATGGCAGGCGCTGCGCCAGCATCGACTTGCCGGCGCCGGGCGCGCCGCACATGAGAAGATTGTGCCCGCCGGCGGCGGCGACCTCGAGCGCGCGTTTGGCGCTCTCCTGGCCCTTGATGTCGCGAAGGTCCGGCTGCGGCCCCCCGGCCGCGCGCATCGCCGGCTCGGGCCGGCTCAAAACCTGCGTTCCCTTGAAATGATTGGCGAGCTGGATGAGCGAGCGCGGCGCCAGAATATCGAGATCGGCGGAAGCCCACGCCGCCTCCGGACCGCAGGCGGCCGGACAGATCAGGCCGAGGCCGCGCGCATTGGCGCCGATCGCCGCCGGCAGCACGCCCGCCACCGCGCTCACCGTCCCGTCGAGCGCGAGTTCGCCGATGACGACGTAGCCCTCCAGCGCATCCCCGGGAATCGCGCCGATCGCCGCCATGACGCCGAGCGCGATCGGCAGATCGTAGTGAGAGCCCTCCTTGGGCAGGTCGGCGGGCGCGAGATTGACGGTGATGCGCCGGGCCGGCAGCGCCAGGCCCGACGCGATCAGCGCGGCGCGCACCCGCTCGCGCGATTCGGCGACCGCCTTGTCGCCAAGGCCGACGATCATGAACGCGACATTGCCGCTGGCGATCTGCACCTGAACGTCGACGGCGCGGACGTCGACGCCTTCGAACGCCACTGTCGAAACGCGCGCAACCATCTTGCCCCCGCCCGCCTAGCCACGCCGCCCGCCGCCCGTCGCCGCGGCCCCGTCCGAACGGAACATTTGCAGAACATTGCCGCTCTGGCAAGGGGCATTCTTCGCCTCGGCTTCCTTTTCGTCAGCCGAATTCCCGCCCGGTCAATACTTCGCCGCGGCGAGGATCGGGCCGGTGCCGGACATTTGAACCAGGACGGCGTTGGCGAGCCCGGACTGGCTTGGAGCGGGCAGAGCGAGGCGCTCGGCCTCGCCGCTCCAATGGCCGACGAGGATCATCTCGCGCACCACATTCTTGTGCGGCAGGGTGCGGCCGGCGTTTTCGCCGCGCTGGACCGCGACATCGATCACGCCGGGATCGTAGCGCGCGAGCCAGACGTCCGCGCCGCGCGGCGGCGCCCGGCCCGCGCCGATCGTCACGGCGCCCGGTTCGAACGTCAGGTCCGGGCCGGCCGCGCCGCGGTCGGCTTGCTGCGTCAGTTCGCGCATTTCGCTTAGCTCCGCGCCGACGCCGTCGACGCGCCCGTTGACGACGATCTCAGGCGTATAGACGTCCCCATGCCGCATCGCGCGGGCGTAGGCCCACTGCCGCGCGGTGAACTCCGGCTTGGCGAAAGTGTCCTTCCAACCCAAGCGATCCCAATAGTCGACGGCGAAATTGAGCGCGAGCACGTCTTCGCGCGCGGCGAATTCGATCAAGTTGGCGTTCGCGGGCGGACAGGACGAGCATCCCTGGCTCTGGAACAGTTCGATCACTAGGGGATGCTTGGCGTCGGCGGCGCCCGCCGGCGCCGCGGCGAGGCCGGCGAGGCCGATCCCCAGAGCGAGCGCCGGGAGGGCGGGAGCGCGCGAGGGATGGGATGAACGCATGCGATCCTCCTGCTGCGACGGCGCGCCGCGGGGGCGACGCGAGCGTTCTCCTGCTTCGCGCCAAAGGCGAGGTTCGTTACACGCGCTCGCGCCTCGCGCCCGCGCGGCCATGCTATAGCTGGCGCCGAACACGCCGCTTGCATAAGACCCTCGCGATGGCCCGCACCGATTTCACCACGCCCCGCCTTTGCCTCGGCTGCGACCTCCGCGAAGGCGCAACGGCGGCGCTTTCGCTCGCCGAGGCCAATTATCTCGTCAACGTGCTGCGGCTCGGCCCCGGCGCGCGGGTGCTGACCTTCAACGGGCGCGACGGCGAATACGCCGCTTCGATCGGCGCCGTCGCCCGAAAAAGCGCGACGCTCGAGATCGGCGCGCGAACCCGGCCGCAGGAATACCCGCCCGACGTCGACTATCTCTTCGCGCCGCTCAAGCACGCCCGGCTCGACTATGTCGCGCAGAAGGCGGTGGAGATGGGCGCGCGCCGGCTACGGCCGGTCATTACCCGGCGCACGCAGGCCACGCGCGTCAATATCGAGCGGTTGCGGGCCAACGCCCGCGAGGCGGCGGAGCAATGCGGAGTGATCTGGTTGCCCGAGGTCGAGGCCGAGGAGCGGCTGGAAAAGGTTCTCGCCAGTTGGCCCGCGGAGCGGCTGCTCGTCTTTTGCGACGAGGACGCGCCCCAGGCCAACCCGATCGCGGCGCTCGCCGGCGTCGCGCCGACGGCGGGCGTCACGCTGCTGGTCGGTCCGGAGGGCGGATTCGACGATTTCGAGCGCCAGGCGATCGGACGCCTGCCGCGCGTGTTGCGTCTCAGCCTCGGTCCGCGCATCCTTCGCGCCGACACCGCCGCGGTCGCGGCCCTGGCGCTCATTCAAAGCCAATACGGCGACTGGCGTTGATTCGGCGAAGCTGTTGCCCGGCGGTCACACTGGCGCGATACCGCTTGGCCGGCGCGAGCGCCGCCTTCATGCGGCCATGTTGTGGCAACATTTTCCCTGCGATGAGTCGAGTCGATCGAATGACCTCTTTTGCGCGGCGGACAGCGAAGTCGTCGCTGTGCGCGGTCGCGGCGATTGTCGTCGCGGGGGCCGCGGCGGCGGCCGACTCGTCGATGCCGAAGCAGCAGGCGGAGACGCCGAACGATGCGCATTGCGGCGCGCTGGGCGAAGGTTTCTTCGCGGTTTCCGGCTCGGACGCCTGCATCAGGATCAGCGGCTATGTCGCCGCCGGCGCCGAATTCGGCGGCGGCTTGCGTTACGCGTCGCACAATTCCGCCCCGTTCGACGCCGCGCCGACCTCGGCGCTGCGCACGCGAACCGGGGTCAGCGCCGACGCCCGTTTCGATACGCCGATGGGTCCGGGACGACTGTACATCCAGGTCGGTCACGACAATTTCCAACCCTGAAGCCGAATGACCCCCTGTTTTCGGCGCTCTAACCGCGCCCAGGCCGGCCAGTTCCCGTTCGCCGCGATCAGAGCTTCCTGCCGTCGGGGCCGAACTGCTTGAGATAGGCGATGACATTGGCGATGTCGCCGTCGGACGGCAGGCCGGCGAAGGTCATCTTGGTGCCGGGAACCTTCGCTTGCGGGTTCCTCAGATAGGCCGCGAGGGTCGCCTCGTCCCAGGTGACGCCGGAGTTCTTGTTGGCGTCGGAGTAGCGATAGTCGGGATAGGAGCCGGCGGGCCGGCCGACGACGCCGTTGAGAACGGGGCCGACCATGTTCCTGGCGTTTTCGCCGATCTGATGGCAGGCCTTGCACTTCCGGAAGACTTGTTCGCCGGCCACGGCGTCCTGCGCGGCGGCGGCTCCCGCCGAAGCGAGGAGCGCCGCGGCGGCGATCATCGAAAACCTCAACGGGCTCATGCGCTTCTCCTCGATTTTCGTTTCGCGCCGAAGCGGCGCCGGCCTGCGTCCCCGCCGAAGAACAGGGGCCTCGCTCGACGCCGTGATTTAGCGACAGGAGCGCCCGGGCGATAGGGGCGCCGTCGGCGCGCGATTCTATTCGCAGGGAACCGCTTCGGCGCGCGGGCGCGCGGACGCGTCGCCGCCCGTCGCGGCGCGCGCTCGGCCGTGCTCGGTCTTGGCCCAATAAAACGGCCGGATCGCCAGATCGAACAACGCGGCCCAACTCGCGGCCGTGATCAGGACGTAATAGACCGGCAACGACGCCATTGCGCCCTGCAGCCCCGCCAGCCCGCGCCGGCGCATCGCCGCCACCGCGGGGACGACGATCGACATCAGCCCCAACGCCATGAGCGTATAGATCGCGACGTCGCCGGCGAGGCGCCACACGCTCGCGCCCGCCAGATCGCCGCGAAACGCCCGCCACAGCGCCTCGATCAGCAACGGCGCTCCGAACAGTCCGCCAAAAACCGAGCCCATGATCAGCGCCGCCGCGGCCAGGGCGCGCGCCGGCCCGAGCGCGCGGACGAATTTCACGGGTCGGCGCGAGTGGACGATCAGGGTCTGCATCCAGCCCTTTTGCCAGCGCATACGCTGACGGAACCAGGCGCGAGATCGTTCGGCGCTTCTTCGCGCGTATCCGAGGCGAGCGCGCCGACGCGCGCGCCCTCGCGCGCGAGCCGGATGCCGAGATCGGCGTCCTCGGTGACGTTCCAGGCGTCCCATCCGCCGACGCGCCGCAGCGTCCGCGTGCGAAAATGATTGGACGTCCCGCCCAGGGCGATCGGCAGGCCGAGCGCCGCGAGTCCGGGATCGATCAGATCGAACAGCGCCGCATACTCGATCGCGAACATCGCGCTGATCCAGGAATCCTCGGGATTGTCGATGGTCAGACGCGCCTGCAGACAATCGAGGGCGGGATCGCCGGCGAAATGCGCCGCCGCGAGGCGCAATTGATCCGGATCGGGCTCGTCCTCGGCGTCGTAAACGACGACCAAGTCGCCGCGAAGAGCGGGCAGCGCGACGTTCAACGCGCGCGGCTTGGTCGACGGCTGGCCGGGAGGCGCGACGATGACGTCGTATCGCGCCGGCAGGCCCAGCGACGCGATCGCCGCCAAGGTTTCCGCGTCGCGCCGCTCGATGACCAATTTGATGTCGAGTTTCGCCCTGGGGTAATCGATCGCGTCGAGCGCCTTGACCAGCTTGCGCACGACGCGCGCCTCTCGGTAGAGCGGCGCGACGATGGAATAGACCGGCAAGTCCTCGTCGGCCAGCGGCGCAAAGGCGCGCGGCGCCCCGGCGGCGGCGGCGAGGTTCCTCACGACGATCCAGGCGGCGAAAATCAGCCAGAGCAGTATCGAAGCCGCGGCGCGCGGGACGCCGGGAGCGACGAGCCATAGCGCCGTCCCGACGACCGCCAGGGCCGCGATGCACGCGATTTGGCGCCGGCTCAGCCCGGAATGGGCCGACAAGGTCGGATCGCGCCGCTCCAGGTCGCGGGCGGCCGCTTCCGCGATTCGCGAACCCGCTTTGGCCCGCACGAGAGCGCTGAGGCGCTGCGGCGAGCTGATGACGAAGCCCCCCTGCAAATGGCCGGCCGCCGCGGCGGCGACGAGAAAGCGGATCGAAGCCCCGCGCGGCGCGACGACGGCGCGAAGACGCAAGCCGTTGGGCGCGAGCGGCGCGATCCCGCTCGCGATCGCCCGCGCGGGGTCGATGGCGTCGTCGATTGCGAGTTCGCCGCAGAAATAGGGGACGCGCAGATGCCGCGCGAGGGCGCGAAAATAGTCTTCCTCGGCGAGCAGCCCCTCGCCGAGCAGCGCCGCGTCGGCGCTCACCCGGCAGCGATCGGCGATGCGCATGGCCTGCAGCAACGGGCCCGGCCCGACGCCCTGATTGGCGAGGAAGGCGATCTCGGGCGCGATTTCGCCGTGGCGCTCGCCGGCGCTTCGCGCACGCTCGCGTCGCTCTCGGGACGGGTCTCTTCCGTCCTGGGATCCTTCTGGAGCGTCGCCGTCCGCGACAGCTTGCTTGAACCAGTCGGCCACGCTACGAAACTCGACAAAACACGAACCGGCGCGAAAACACGGTCGGAATTCGCGCGCTCGTTCCCACAGCCCAAAGGCGAGGCTGAAAATTTTCGTTCAATTTAGTAAAATATATTTAATATGATTGAAACGGTTTTGTCATGTGGATTCGCGGGCGCCTTCATAAAATTATCGCGATGCCGCTCCTGGCCGCCTGCCTTGCGCCTGGTATCGCCGAAGCGGCCGAGCGCGGGCCCGCGCCGAGCTTCTGGGATCCCGGCCTGCATCTGGAGCGCCCGGACCTTTCCGCCCTGCGCGCGATTCGCTTCCTCACCGACGACGACTATCCCCCGCTCGACTTCGCGCTCGCCGACGGCTCGCTGTCGGGATTCAACGTCGATATCGCCCGCGCGATCTGCGAGGAATTGCACATCGGCTGCACCATCCAGGCGCGTCGCTGGGACACGTTGATCGACTCGCTGGAGACGGGCAAGGGCGACGCGGTGATCGCCTCGATCGCGGGAAACGCGGCCGTGCGCGAGCGGATCGATTTCACCCAGCCCTATTATCAGACGCCGGCGCGATTCGCGGCGCGCAAGGATTCCCCTCTCGTCGACGCCACGCCGGCGACGCTCGCCGGCAGAAGCGTCGGCGTCGTCGCCGGCTCGGCGCATCAATCCTATCTCGCGACGTTCTTCCCCGGCGCGACGGCCAAGCCCTATCCGAGCTTCGCCGCGCTGCACGACGCGCTCAAGGCGGGCGCGATCGACGCCGCCTTCGCCGACGGCTTGAGCCTGGCGGTGTGGCTCGCCGGCGAATCGTCGGGCGATTGCTGCGCCTTCAAGGGCGGGCCCTACACCGAGAGCCGCTTTTTCGGCGAAGGCGTCGGCATCGCCGTGCGCAAGGAGGACGCCGATTTGCGGCGCGCGATGGATTGGGCGCTGGCGCGCCTGGCGGCGCGCGGCGACTACGCGGAGATTTATCTGAAGTATTTTCCGGTGGGGTTCTATTGAATGGCTGGGGCCGGTCGCGCGCCCCGACCGAACCGGCCGAAGCCGGCGCCGTTTTCCCGCGCGTTTGGTTGCTTTCAAGGGCTTGCGTGACGAGTTTCCGCCGGTTCGTCGCGCGGCGAGGGCTTCGCTGGCTAGCGGACGCCGGGCTATTGAGGGGTTGAGTGTACCGGACGTTGTAAAAAGGGAAATGAGTGCGTGTCAGCGTAATCCCGTTATCCCTATCGTGAAGCGCTGGCGGACCCGGCTTGCGACCGGATCGCCGACGCGAGCATGGGCGATGTTCTTGCCGCCGCGCGACGGCATGGCTAATTTTCGGCTTTCCGATCGCGCCCGCGCGGATCTCATTGACATCTACGACTTCACCGAAGGCGCCTTCGGTCCGTATCAGGCCGAAGCTTATCACGCGGGGCTAGAGCGTTCTGCGATGAGGTCGACGCGCGGCGTCCCTTCTCCCCGCTTGCGGGGAGAAGGTTAGGATGAGGGGCTGGGCGATGAGCCGCAGCGGAGCGGCGAACGACCCGGCCCCTCACCCCAGCCCTCTCCCCGCCAAGCGGGGAGAGGGGGATCACCCCTTCGCCGGCGGCTCGACGTGGCCGCCAAATCCCTTGCGCATCGCCGAGATGATCTTCTCCGCATATGTGTGGCCCTGGCGCGAGCGGAAGCGGGTGTAGAGGGCGGCGGAGAGAACCTCGGCCGGCACCGCCTCTTCGATCGCCGCCATCAGCGTCCAGCGGCCTTCGCCGGAATCCTCGATATAGCCGGAATAGGAATCGAGCCCGCCCTCGCGGGCGAGCGCGCTCGCGGTCAGATCGAGCAGCCACGAGGTTACGACGCTGCCGCGCCGCCACACCTCGGCGATGTCGGCGATCTCCAGGGTGAAGCGATGCTCCGGGCTGACGCCCGAAGAATCGGCGTTGCGCAGGATGTCGAAGCCCTCGGCATAGGCCTGCATCAGGCCGTATTCGATGCCGTTGTGCACCATCTTGACGAAATGGCCGGCGCCGCAGGGGCCGGCGTGCAGATAGCCTTCCTCCACGCTGGCGTCGCGTCCCTCGCGTCCCGGCGTCGTGGGAATCGTCCCGCGGCCCGGCGCCAACGCCCTAAAGATCGGATCGAGGCGCGCGACGACTTCGCGATTCCCCCCGATCATCAGGCAATAGCCGCGCTCGAGCCCCCAGACGCCGCCGCTGGTGCCGACGTCGACATAGTGCAGGCCCTCGGAGCGAAGCGCCGCGCCGCGCCGGATGTCGTCGCGCCAAAAGCTGTTGCCGCCGTCGATGACGGTGTCGCCTGGCGAGAGCAGCGGCTTCAGGGCTTCGATCGTCGCCTCGGTGGGCGCGCCGGCGGGCAGCATGATCCAGATCGCGCGCGGCGCCTCGAGCCCCGCGACGAGCGCGCTCAAGGATTCGACCGCCCGCGCCCCCTCCGCCGCGAGCGCCAGGCCGGGCGCAGGATCGCGATCGAAGACGACGCAGGAATGGCCGGCGCGCATGAGCCGGCGCACGATATTGGCGCCCATGCGGCCGAGGCCGATCGTGCCGAGCTGCATCGCGGCGCCTCCCTTGCAAAAGACGAACGCGTCAGTCCTTGGCGCGTTCGACGTAGCTGCCGTCTTCGGTCTGGATGACGACGCGCGTTCCGGTCGAGATATGGGGCGGCACCATGACGCGCGCGCCGTTGGAGAGCTTGGCCGGCTTATAGGACGAGGACGCCGTCTGGCCCTTCATCGCCGGCTCGGTCTCGACGATCTCCAGCGTCACGCGCGGCGGCAATTGGATGCCCACCGGGGTCTCGTTGAAAATGGACAGGATGACCTTCATCCCCTCCTGCAGCCATTGCGCCTGATCGCCGATGACGTCGGCGGGAACCTGGATCTGGTCGTAAGTCTCGGCGTTCATGAAGTGATAGCCGTCGGCGTCGGAGTACAGGAAATCGTAATTCTTGTCCTCGACGAAGGCGCGCTCGACCTGCTCGGTGGTCTTGAAACGATCGGTCACTTTCACGCCGTCGGAAAGGCGGCGCATGTCGATCTGCGTCGTCGGCGTGCCCTTGCCGGGGTGGAAGCTTTCGGCCGAAAGAACGACGCAGAGCTGACCGTCCTCCCGCTCGATGATGTTGCCCTTGCGAATCGAGCTTGCGATGACTTTCACTTGCCTTATCCCCAGAATTGGCGCGCGCGAAACCGCGGCGGCGACTTTGTTTTCAAGCCTTGGCTTGCGCGAATGCGGCGCGCACCATACCGATTTCGCGGCCAAAGGCCAGATAAGATCGAGAGAACCTTTGCCGCCTCGCCCGCCTGGATGCGCATGCCTTGAATTCCGCCTCGCCCTTCTGGAGCAAGACCCGCCACGCCGACCGACGCCCGAGGCTCGCCGCCCGCGCGCGGATCACGAGCGCCGTGCGCCGCCTTTTCGAGGGGCAAGGGTTCGTCGAGGTCGAGCCCGCCGTCCTGCAGGCCTCGCCCGGCAACGAGGCGCATCTGCACGGATTTTCCACCGCCATGATCGGGCTGGACGGGCGCGCCCGGCCCGCCTATTTGCACACGTCGCCCGAATTCGCGATGAAAAAGCTGCTCGCCGCCGGCGAGACGCGCATTTTCGCGCTCGCGCGGGTGTTTCGCAATCGCGAGCGCGGCGCTCTGCACGCGCCGGAGTTCACGATGCTCGAATGGTATCGCGTCGACGCCCCGCTGGAGGCGCTGATGGAGGATTGCGCCGCGATCCTGGCGCTCGCGGCGCGCGAGGCGGGCGCGCAGCGCTTTGCCTTTCGCGGTCGCGAGGCCGACCCGTTCGCCGTCCCCGAACGCCTGACCGTGCGCGAGGCTTTCCTGCGGCACGCGGGGATCGATCTCTTCGAGTCTCTGCCGCGCGAGGGCCGCGGCGAGCCCGACCGCGATTTGTTGGCGCGCCAGGCCGCCGCAATCGGGCTGCGCGTCGCCGCCGACGACACCTGGTCCGACGTCTTCAGCCGAATCTTGAGCGAGAAGGTCGAGCCGCGTCTCGGCCTCGGCCGGCCGACTTTCCTCATGGAATATCCCGCCTCGGAGGCGGCGCTGGCGCGTCTTTCGCCGCACGACCGCAGAGTGGCGGAGCGTTTCGAGCTTTATGTCTGCGGCGTCGAACTCGCCAACGCCTTCGGCGAACTCACCGACGCGGGCGAGCAGCGGCGGCGCTTCGAAGAGGAAATGGCGGTCAAACAGCGCGTCTACGGCGAGGCCTATCCGATCGACGAAGATTTTCTCGCCGCCCTCGCGCACATGCCCGAGGCGAGCGGCGCCGCGCTCGGCTTCGACCGGCTGGTCATGCTCGCCTGCGGCGCCGAGCGCATCGAGGACGTGCAATGGACGCCGGTTTTCGACGCGGCGGAGGGTGGGCGATGAGCGGCGCCAGAGACCTGATGGACAAAGCGCGCGGCGAGCTCGCGCGGGTCTACGGCTTCGCCGGCTTCCGGCCGGGGCAGGAGGAAATCGTCGCCGCGGTCTTGAGCGGCGAGGACGTGCTCGCGGTGATGCCGACCGGCAGCGGCAAGTCGCTGTGTTTCCAGTTGCCCGCCCTGGCGCGCGAGGGCCTGACGCTGGTCGTTTCCCCGCTCATCGCGCTGATGCGCGATCAGGTCGCCCAGCTCGGCGAGCTCGGCGTTTCCGCGGCGGCGCTGAATTCGGCGACCGAGGCTTCCGAGCGCCAACGCATAACGCGGGCCCTACGCGATCGCTCGCTGCGCCTGCTCTATGTCGCGCCCGAGCGGCTGATGCGCGAAGACACGCTGGCGATGCTGAAGGAGGCGCGAATCGACCTCTTCGCCATCGACGAAGCCCATTGCGTCTCGCAATGGGGCCACGACTTCCGTCCCGAATACATGCGTCTGCGCGAGGCGGGCCAAGCGCTCGGCGGCGTGCAGACGATCGCGGTGACCGCGACCGCCGACGCGCCGACGCGCGACGATGTCGTCGAGCGCCTGTTCCTGCGCCGACCGCGCGTCTTCGTGCGCTCGTTCGATCGGCCGAATCTGTTTCTGGCGATGCGGCCCAAGGGCAATGCGACGCGCATGCTCGCCGAGCGGCTCGAAGCGCATCCGGGCGAGAGCGGCATCGTCTATTGCGCCTCGCGCAAACGCACCGAGGAGCTGGCGCACGAATTTTCCGCAAGCGGGCGCCGCGCGCTGCCCTATCACGCCGGCCTCGAGCACGTCGTGCGCTCGCACAACCAGGACGCCTTCCTGCAAGAGGACGGCGTCGTCATGTGCGCGACGATCGCCTTCGGCATGGGCATCGACAAGCCCGACGTGCGCTTCGTCTTCCACGCCGACATGCCGTCCTCGATCGAGGCCTATTATCAGGAGATCGGCCGCGCCGGCCGCGACGGGCTGCCCGCCGACACGTTTACGCTCTATGGCGCGGGCGACATCGAGTTGCGCCGCCGCCAGATCGCCGAAAGCGGCGCGCCCGACGAGCGCAAGCGCGTCGAAATGAGCAAGCTCGACGATCTCGTGACGCTGTGCGAGACCGCGCGCTGCCGCCGCCAGGTGCTGCTCGGCATGTTCGGCGAGGAATCGGGGCCTTGCGGCCATTGCGACGTCTGCCAGGGCGCGGTGCGCCTCATCGACGGGCGGATCGACGCGCAAAAAGCGCTCTCGGCGGTGCTGCGCACATCGGGCCGGTTCTTCTTCGGCCATCTCGCCAACATCCTCGCGGGCAAGCCGTCCGAGGCGGTGACGCGCCACGGCCACGACCGGCTCAAGACCTTCGGCGTCGGCAAGGATCGCGCGCCCGCCGACTGGCGCGGCGTGCTCAGGCAATTGCTGTCGGCCAAGCTGATCGACCACGATCGCGCCGACCGCGACCGGCTGATCGTCACCGAGGAGGGGCGAAGGGTGCTGCGCGGCGAGGCGCCGTTCGCTTTGCGCGAGGACATCGTCGCCAAGAAGCCGCGCCGCGAAAAGCGGGCGGCCGCCGAGCCGGGCGACGCCGACGCCGATCTCATCGCGGCGCTGAAGGCCCTTCGCGGCGCGATGGCGCGCGCGCAGAACCAGCCGGCCTATGTCGTCTTTCCCGACCGCAGCCTGATCGAGATGGCCAAGGAGCGGCCGCAGGATCTCGACGATCTCGCCGCGATTCACGGTGTCGGCGCCGCCAAGCTGCAGAAATACGGCGCCGCCTTCCTCGCGGTGATCCGGGACCATCGCGATGCCTGAGCTGCCCGAAGTCGAAACGGTGCGGCGCGGGCTTAGCGCCGCGATGGTGGGCAAGCGCTTCGCGCGGGTCGAGACGCGGCGGGGCGATCTGCGCGTTCCCTTCCCCGATCGTTTCGCCGAGCGCCTGACCGGCCAAAGGATCGAAGCCTTGACGCGCCGGGCGAAATATCTGCTGGCGGCGCTTGAAGGCGGCGAGACGCTCGTCATGCATCTCGGCATGTCCGGCTCGTTCCGCGTCGAACGCGAGGGCGAGACGCTGGTCCAACCCTTCCATTTCGAGCGTTCGAAAAAGGAAGCGCACGATCACGTCGTGTTCACCCTCGATAGCGGCGCGCGCGTCGTCTACAACGACCCCCGGCGCTTCGGCGCGATGGTTCTGACGCCGACGCAGGGCCTGGCCGAGCATCCGTTGTTTCGCGATCTCGGCGTCGAGCCGCTCTCCCAGGAATTCGACGCCGCGCGGCTCGCCGCAGTCCTGGCGGGCGCGCGCACGCCGCTCAAGAGCGCGCTGCTCGACCAGAAGCGGATCGCCGGGCTCGGCAACATCTACGTCTGCGAGGCGCTGCATCGCGCGCGTCTTTCGCCGCGGCGCGAGGCGGGGACGCTCGTCGACGTAAAGGGCGCGCCGACGCCGGCCGCCAAGGCGCTCGTCAAGGCCATTCGCGACGTGCTGGAGGAGGCGGTGGCGGCGGGCGGTTCGACCTTACGCGATCATCGCCAGACCGACGGCGAACTCGGCTATTTCCAGCACGCCTTCGCCGTCTACGGCCGCGAGGGCGCCGCGTGCCCGCGACCGCGCTGCCGCGGAACGATCGTGCGAATCGTGCAGAACGGCCGTTCGAGCTTCTACTGCCCGGCGTGCCAGAGATAGATCATGCGCGCATCGATTTTCAGATAGGCCGCGTCGAGACGCCAAGCGGCGCGAGGCTTCCCGCGCAGCCGATTTTCCTCGCGCCGTTTGGCTGCGGCGCGAATAAAGAACCATCAAACCGGCGGCGACGCGGCAGAGCCGTTGCGCCCGGTCTCTCCGCGTTACGGGTTTCGAGGCCGGTCGCAACCGACAGCGGTTTTCGCCAGTCCTTTCGCATGTTCTGCATGCGTTTTCTCCCTCTTTGCCTCTTTGACATCCATTGATATCCATTTTGGATTTTTTCGCGCGGGCGCGGACCGCTCGATCTGGATAATGTCGCCGCAGACAAATTGATGCGCGCGCCGCCGCGACCCCGACCGCGACGGCCGCAAAGGCTCAAAGGGAACGAAGCGCAAATGGAAAATGTCCGCATCGGACATGCCGACGGAAGGGAGGCCGTCAGTCTGAACGCCCCGCGAGGCGCCGCGGCCCTCCCGGCAAGCGCGGACTCCGACGGCAAGACCGGCGCGTTGTTCGTGATCGACGGCGCCCCGGCCATGTAGCGATTCCTAGGGCTCCGGCCCGACCTTTCGTAAAAACCAACACTCACCTAAGGCGCCCGCCGGGCGTGAAGGAGGCCCTCATGACACTGACCACCGCTCTCAGCCCACGCATTCTGCGCCCGGGCGACATCGACCCGAACTGGCGCTGGGACAAACATATCCCCGCGCTCGGTCACACCGCTGTGGATTTCGAACGCCGCGTCGATCACGATCGGCTGCGCCGCTACCGTCTGAGCCGCGCCAAGGCCGCGCTGAAGAACTCCAATTGCGGCGCGCTGCTGCTGTTCGACGTCAACAACATCCGGTATGTCACCGGCACCAAGATCGGCGAATGGGAACGGGACAAGATGTGCCGTTTCAGCCTGCTTGCCGCGGACGAGGAACCCTTTGTCTGGGATTTCGGCTCAGCCGCCGTCCATCACCGGGAATATTGCGACTGGCTCGATCCCGACCGCTGCCTCGCCGGCGTGGTCGGCATGCGCGGCACCATCCCGCCGTCTTTCGGACTGATGAAACACTATGCGCAGGAAATCTACGCCCTTTTGAAAAAGGCCGGCGTCGCCGACATGCCCGTGGGCGTTGACTACGCCGAAACGGCGATGTTCATGGCCCTGCAAGAGGCGGGGATCAAGGTCGTGGACGGACAGCAGATCATGCTGTCGGCGCGCGAGATCAAGAACGTGGACGAAATCCACCTGCTCAACCAGGCGGCGAGCATGGTCGACGGCGTCTATCACATGATCTGGGAGGAGCTGAAGCCGGGCATCCGCGAAAACGACATTGTCGCGATGGCGAACAAGATGCTCTACGAAATGGGCTCGGACGACGTCGAGGCGATCAACGCCATCTCGGGCGAACGCTGCAGCCCGCATCCGCACAACTTCACCGACCGCCTTTTCCGCCCCGGCGATCAGGCGTTCTTCGACATCCTGCAAAGCTATCAGGGCTATCGCACCTGCTACTATCGCACCTTCAACATAGGCCGGTCCACTCCCGCGCAGGTCGACGCCTATGTGAAGGCGCGCGATTGGCTGGACGCGGCGATCGCGCTGATCAAGCCGGGCGTGACGACCGACAAAGTGGCGGCCGTCTGGCCCGCCGCCGAAAGCTATGGCTTCCCGAACGAACTGGCGGCCTTCGGCCTGCAATTCGGGCACGGCCTCGGCCTTGCGCTGCACGAACGCCCGATCATCAGCCGCGCAGTCAGCTTGGAGAACCCGATGGAGATCCAGACCGGAATGGTCTTCGCGCTGGAAACCTATTGTCCGGCGACCGATGGCTATTCGGCGGCGCGGATCGAGGAAGAGGTCGTGGTCACCGACAAGGGTTGCCAGGTCATCAGCCTCTTCCCCGCCGAAGAGCTGCCGATCGCCAACCGTTACTGACCGGAGCGGGCCCGGCCCCCGATGGCCGGGCCCGCTCCGTGGGAGGATGGGATATGAGCCCCGCGAACACGACAAATTCAGAAGATTACTTGCGAATGTATCGTCAGATGGTCCGGATCCGCGTGTTCGAGGACCACGCCAACCAGCTGTACCTTTCGGCGAAGATGCCTGGCTTGACGCACATGTGCTCGGGGCAGGAAGCCGCGGAAGTCGGCGTCTGCGAGGCGCTGGAGGCGAGCGACAAGATCACCTCGACCCATCGCGGCCACGGGCACTGCCTCGCCAAAGGCGCCGAGTTCAAGGAAATGTTCTGCGAGCTTCTGGGCAAGGCCGAGGGCTATTGCCGAGGCAAGGGCGGCTCGATGCACATCGCCGATCAGGCTAACGGCAACCTTGGCGCCAATGCGATCGTCGGCGGCTCGGCCGGCATCGCCACGGGCGCGGCGCTGTCGGCCAAGCGGCTCGGCACGAAGGACGTGACCGTCTGCTTTTTCGGCGACGGCGCGCTCGGTCAGGGACTCTTGTATGAGGTCATGAACATGGCCGCGCTCTGGAAGCTGCCGGTGATCTACGCCTGCGAGAACAACCTCTATGGCGAATACAGCAAGGTCGAGGAGATGGCCGCCGGCCCGCTGACGGCCCGCGCCGCGGCTTTCGGCATCGAGACTCATGTCGTGGACGGCCAGGACGTGCTCGCCGTCAATCGGCTGGCGCGAGACCTGGTCGAACGAGCGCGCAACGGCGAAGGGCCGTTCTTCATCCAGCTCGACACCTACCGCTACTACGGCCACCACGTCGGCGACATCAACCGCGAATACTACCGCTCGAAGGAAGAAGAGACGTTCTGGAAGACCAAGCGCGACCCGATCGCCAATTTCGGCAAGTGGCTGATCGACGAGAAGATCGCTGCCGACGACGAACTGAAAGCCGTCGACAAGGCTGTGCGCGCCGATGCCGAGGCCGCCGTCGCCTATGCGCTGGCCGCCCCGTACCCGGACGCGGCCGAGGTGCGCCTGCATGTTTTCGCGGACAATGCGGCCTGAGGAGATGACGATGCGAGAAATCACGCTGTCCAAGGCCGTCAACGAGGCCATCGCCGAAGAGATGCGACGCGACCCGACCATTTTCGTGATCGGCGAGGACATCGCCGAGGCCGGAACGCCGTTCAAGGTCCTGTCGGGCCTGGTGACGGAATTCGGCACGGAACGCATCATCGACGCGCCGATTTCCGAACCCGGCTTCATGGGCATCGCGGTCGGCGCGGCGATGACCGGATCGCGCCCGATCGTGGACCTGATGTTCGGCGACTTCCTCTTCCTGGTGATGGATCAGCTCTGCAATCAGGCGGCCAAGACGCATTACATGTCGGGCGGCAAGCTGAAGGCGCCGTTGGTGCTGCGCACCAACCTCGGCGCCACACGGCGCTCGGCCGCGCAACATTCCCAGTCGCTGCATGGGCTGCTGGCCCATATTCCTGGGCTGAAGATCGCCCTGCCGTCCTCGGCCTACGAGGCCAAGGGCCTGATGAAGACCGCGATCCGGGACGACAACCCGGTGGTGATCTTCGAAGACAAGCTGATGTATAACGACAAGGCCCCGGTGCCGGAAGAAGAATACCTGATCCCCTTCGGCGTGGCCAACATCCTGCGCAAAGGCAGCGACATCACCCTTATCGCCACCTCGTCGATGGTGCAGGTGGCCCAGAAGGCGGCCGAGATACTGGCCGCCGAGAGCGGCATCAGCGCCGAGGTCATCGACCCGCGCACGATCGTGCCGCTGGACGAGGAAACGATCCTGACGTCCGTGCGCAAGACGGGTCGCGCCATCGTCATCGACGAGGGCCACCAGAGCTTCGGCGTCACCGCCGAGATCGCCAGCCGGATCAACGAAAAGGCCTTCTACCACCTCGACGCGCCCGTGCAGCGCATCGGGGCCATGGACGTTCCCGTGCCCTTTTCGCCGGTGCTCGAAGATCTGACGGTGCCGACGCCCCAGATCGTGGTCGAGCGTGCGCGCCGGTGCGTGAAGGGGGAGCTGTTCTATGCCGCGTGAGGTGATCATGCCCGCCCTCGGCATGGCGCAGACCACCGGCTTGATCGTCGCATGGCTGAAGAAGCCGGGCGAAGCGGTGAAGAAGGGCGACGCGCTGATGGAGGTCGAGACCGACAAGGCCGTCATGGAGGTCGAGGCCCAGGCCGACGGTTTTCTGACCGATGTCCGAGTCGCCGCAGGCGACGCGGCGCCGGTCGGCGATGTCGTCGCGTTGATTTCGGACAGCCCCGCCGGCTCGGGCGCGGCGCCCGCGCCACGGCCCGCGGACGCCGCGCGCGCGCAAAGCGATGCGCCTGTCCCAGCCGCGCAGGCGGAGCCGAGGCCGACCCCCGCCGAAAGACGCGCCCCGAAACTGGCCGCCGAACCAGAGGCGGATGCGATCGGCCGGCGCATCCTCGCCTCGCCCAAGGCGCGACGTCTGGCCGCGGAACAGGGGCTGGACCTGTCGCGGCTGGTCGCGGCCGGCGCCCCACAACCCTTTCACGTGAGCGATCTCGAGACGCTGCGGGCCCTGCCCGCCGCGCTTGCCGTTTCGGCGCCGCAGACGGCGCAAGCTTCGCGCCACCTTACGGCCCGCGTGCGCGGCGACGCTTTCCAGGGGTTCTGCGAGTGGATGCGCGCGGAAACCGGCGCCTCTCCAGACGCGACGTCGGTTATGGCGGGCATGGCCGCCGCGGCGTTGCGGCGCGGCGCGTCGGACGAGCCGCTGATCGTCGCGGCCGAGGCCTTTGGCCAAAGGCGCCTTTACGCCGATCCTGACCGGCTCGGACTGGGGCGCGCGAAAACCGCCGAGCCCGGGCAAGCCCCCGCGCTGATCCTGCGCGACCTGCGCGGAACCGGAGTCGCCGCCTTACGGATGGGGGCTGAAGCCGCGCCCGCGCTCAGCGTCACGCGCGACGGTCCCGACATGCTCGTCACTCTTGAATGCGCGCCCGGCCAGTTGCAGCCGGAGGCCGCGGTCGACTTGATTTCCGAATTTGCCGGGCAGCTGGCGGAGCCGCTCCGCCATCTCCTCTGAGAGTGGAGAGACCGATGAAACATACCAACCTCTATATCAACGGCGCATGGCGCGAAGGCGCCGCGGGCGCACGTTTTGACGTGATCAATCCGGCCACCGAGGCGGTGCTCGCCTCCGTCGCCTCGGCCGAGATCGCCGATGCCGACGCCGCCCTCGACGCAGCCGAAGCCGCGTTTGCGGATTGGGCGGGCCGTACGCCGCGCCAACGCTCGGAGGTGTTGCGAAAGACGTTCGAACTGATGACCGCGCGTCTGCCCGAATTCGCGCGCCTCATCACGCTGGAAAACGGAAAGGCCCGCGCCGACGCCATGGGCGAGGCGACCTACGCCGCCGAATTCTTCCGCTGGTTCGCGGAAGAGGCCGTGCGCGCCGACGGGCTGATCACCCGCGCGCCCTCATCGGGCGCGCGGATCGTGGTGCATCACAAGCCCGCAGGCATTGCGGTGCTCGTCACGCCCTGGAACTATCCCGCGGCCATGGGCACGCGCAAGATCGCGCCGGCGCTGGCCGCGGGCTGCCCGGTCATCATCAAGCCCGCGTCGGAAACGCCGCTGACCATGCTTGCGTTGATGCCGCTTTTGGAAGAGGCGGGCGTGCCGAAGGGGTTGGTCAACGTTCTCCCCTCAAGGAAGACCGGCGCGCTGGTCGATCATCTGCTGCACGACCCCCGCGTCCGCGTCGTCAGCTTCACGGGCTCCACCGAAGTGGGCCGCAAGCTGCTGCACGCCGCCGCCGACCGGGTCTTGAAGCCGGCGATGGAACTGGGCGGCAACGCGCCGCTGATCGTCTTCGAGGACGCCGATCTCGAGGTGTCGGTCGAAGGCGCCATGCTGGCCAAGATGCGCAATCTGGGCGAAGCCTGCACCGCGGCCAACCGGTTCTATGTGCACGAGAGCGTGGCCGAGGACTTCACCCGCCGGCTCACCGAAAGGATGGCCGCGCTGAAGGTGGGCAACGGCCTGGAGGACGGCGTCGACGTCGGTCCTCTCGTCAACGCGCAAACCCGCGACAAGGTCGCGGCCTTCGTCGCGGACGCGCTCGCCAAGGGGGCCGAGTTGCGCCTTGGCGGAACCGTCCCCAAGGGTCCGGGCTTCTTCTATCCGCCGACCGTCCTCGCCAAGGTGCCGAACACCGCGGCGTGCATCGCGGACGAGATCTTCGGCCCCGTCGCCGCGATCCAGACCTTCAGGGATCAGGAAGAGGTCATCGCCCGCGCCAATGACACCGAATACGGCCTGGTGGCCTACGTCTTCACTCGCGATATGAAGCGCGGCATGCAGGTCTGCGAACGACTGGACTACGGCATGGTCGGCCTCAACCGGGGCCTTGTGTCGGACCCCGCCGCGCCCTTCGGCGGCACGAAGCAATCGGGCCTGGGCCGCGAGGGGGGCCATGAGGGCATGCTCGAATTCATGGAAACCCAATACATCTCGGCCAGCTGGTGAGGAGGGCGCAATGAGCTTTGTCGCGAGCCCGGCCGTGCGGGCCTACGCCGCTCAGAGGGGCGTCGATCTCGGCGCCCTCGCCGCCGCCACGGGCCGCGCGACGCTGACGCGCGACGACGTCGACCGGCGCCTGTCGGGCGATGCCGAGGCCGCCTCCGCCGGGCCGAATTACAGCCGGCATTGGGACGTGGACCATGGCCAGTTCGGCCTCGTCACGCAAGAGCCGATGCCGCGCATGGCGCAGATCGCCGCCGCGAACCTATCGGCCGCGAACGCCTTGATCCCGCAGGTCACGCATCACGATCGGGCCGACATGCGGCGCATCGAGGCGTTTCGCAAATCGCTGGCGGAGGAAGCCGCGGCGCGCGGCGTGAAGCTGACGGCGCTGGCTTTCCACGTGAAGGCGCTGGCGCGCTGCCTCTTGGAATTTCCGCGCTTCAACGCCTCGCTGTCGGCCGATGGCGGGACGCTGATCTTCAAACGCTATGTGCATGTCGGCGTCGCCGTGGACACGCCGCATGGACTGATGGTTCCCGTGATCCGCGACGCCGACGTCAAGGGCCTGTGGCGGATTGCGGCTGACATAGCCGAACTGGCCTCGCGCGCACAAGCTCGGAAGCTCCGCGCCGAAGAGATGGGGGGAGCCTCCATGTCGATCTCCAATCTCGGCGGCATCGGCGGAAGCGCATTCACCCCCATTGTGAACCCGCCCGAGGTTGCGATTCTGGGGCTCACCCGCACCGAGACTGTCCCCGTCTGGGAGGAGGGCGCATGGGCGCCCGTGCCGATGGTCCCGCTGGATCTGTCTTACGATCACCGCGTCGTCAATGGGGCCGACGCGGCGCGGTTCCTTGCGCGCTACGCCGCGCTTTTGGCCGATCCGCGCCGGATGGCGATCTGAGAGGCGGAAGCGGCTGAAGATCATGCCGCCTTCGTCGCGCTGGGCGCCGGTCCAGGCGGCGACGTCGTCAGCTCTTATGCGATGGCGCGCTGGGCGCTGTCTTCAATATTCCCTCGATCGCCGCTTGGGCGTCGTGCAAGCCGGCGGCCAGGGTCTTCTCGCCGCGCAGGGCGGCGTGAATTTCCTCTCCGAGCACCGCCTCGATCCGCGTATACTGCAGCAATGGCGCGCGCTGCCAGGTCTGCAGCAAGTCGCGCCGGGCAAGCTCATTGACCGCATAGACGATCGGCGAGCCCGCGGCGATCTCCGGATCGGCGCTCATGCTGAAACGGGGCAGCACCGGGAAACCGGTCTTGATGTGCGTCTGGATCGCCTCGACCGAGGTCATCCAGCGGATCGCCTCGAAGGCGGCCTCGACACGCGGCTCCGGCAGATTGGAGGGCACGGCGAGCACGAAGCCGCCGAGCGGCGACACGTTGCTGCCCTTAGGGCCGGCGGGCTGCGGGAGATAGCGCACGCGCCGCTTGACGCGCGAGCGCACGTCATATTCGAGCCGCGCCGCCCGCATCGACCAGCAATAGGCCATCGCCGCCTTGCCGGTCATGAAGATCTCGAGGGAACCGTTCCAGTCGAGCTCCAGCACGCCGGGTGGCGAGATCGCGAGCAATTCCCGCATATAGTCCAACGCCATGCGCCCCGCTTCGCTGTCGACGCCGACGGCGATTTCGCAAGGGTCGATGTCGCCGAGCGACCAGTCGGAGCGGCCGCGCGGCAAATGGAGCACCGCGCCGCCGCAGCAGGCGAGAAGGAAGGCGAAACTCGACGCCAACGGCATGCCGCGCTGCGCGCTCCAGGCGATGCCGAACCGGCCTTGTCGCGGCGCGTGCAGCTTGCGCCCTACCTGCAGAACGTCGGCGAAGGTTTTGGGATAGGGGAGGCCCGCTTCGTCGATCAGGTCGCTGCGCACGGCGAGCAATTCGATCGAGGAGAACGCCGGCACCGCTTCCTGCCGACCCTTCCACCGCCCCGTCGCCCAGACTCTGGGATCGAAATCCAGACTGTCGATGCCGCTGGAGTAGACGAAGGGTTCGGCGCGCCGGATGCGGCCCGCCTCGACGAATTCGCCGAGCCAGGGGACATTGAGCACGATCACGTCGTAGTCGGATACCGGCTGGGCCGCGTTCTCGGTCGCGCGGCGGTACAGATCGGGCAGCGGGCGCGGGTCGAAATCGCGACGCGAGCCGCGGTTGGCGCGGAAATCCGCCCAGAGATTCTGGAGCGAAGCGAAATAGTTGTCGGCGTGGATCAAGAAGCGCAGGCGCTCGCCGTCGTGGCGCCGGCGCGAGAGGCCTTGCGGCGGCGCCAGTTGCGCCTCCAGCCGGGAGCCGCCGAAATAGTAGTCGTCCGCTTCTTCTTCGGCCGGACGCACGCCCATCACCTGCGCCAGCAGAGACTTGATATGCTGGGCGTAGGCAAGGAAGTCGGCGAGCGTCGTCTCGCTGGGATGAAGGCTGAAGCTTTTCGGCCCGCGCGGCCTTCTGACAATGTGCCCCTCGTCGATCATGCCGTTGATGCGCCGAAGGGCAGTTGCATAGGGCACGTTCGCCACCGACGCGAGCGTCGAAATTGTGACGAGATCGCCGCGCAGATGGCTTTTGACCAGATGCGCGAGGATGTTCCAGACGGGATCTTCCTCGGCCATCGGGAACAGCGCGCGGTAGGGCCTCCGCGTGCGCTCGAGATATTCAACCACCCGCAGCAGTTCGAATTCGTTCATGGACGTCAATATATCCAAAATGACCATTTGCGCGCTAGACCCTTTCGAGCGCCGGGCCTAGCTTCCGCGCCAACAAGGATGAACGCCTCTCGGCCCAGGGCGGCCGAAAGCGCGGGAAGGAAACGGCTTCTCCTTATGCAAGATCGCTTCGTCTGCACCGCGCATCCCGCGCGGGTCGTGTCCCGCGCCGGGACGCTCGCCTGCGGCCCGCGCGCCGCGTTCGAGTCGCGCGCCCAGCGATGATGGCCTTCTCCCGCGCGCAGCATTATCTTGATCTTGGCGAAGCGGAGGAGGCCCGCCTGCCAAGCTGGCCGTCAATCTGATGATCGCGGTCTCGGCCGGCGTGAAAAGCGAGGCGACGCCGTGTCCCTGCCGCCTGCTGCGCTATCGGTTCGGCCTTAAGCCGTCGTACGAAAAATCTGCGCAAGCCCCCGGCGAAGGGCGGCGCGAAGAGAGGAAATGACGATGCCTTATCCCGCCGTCGCCGCCCTGGCGGAGCGCCTGGGTCCGTTACTCGGCGAGCGCGTGACCGACGCCGCGGGCGTGCGCGCGCAGTTCGGCCGCAGCGAGGCCTATCGCGAGCCCTCGCCGCCCGATCTCGTCGCGCGTCCCGCCAACGCCGGGGAGGTGCAAACGATCGTCCGCGCCTGCCATGAGTTGCGCGTGCCCATCGTCGCCTTCGGCGCCGGGACTTCGCTTGAAGGCAACGCCGCGGCGGTTCACGGCGGCCTTTGCCTCGACATGAGCGACATGGACCACGTCGTCGCGGTACAGGCGGCCGACATGGACGTGCGGGTCGGCCCCGGCATCCGTCGGAAGGCGCTGAACGCCGCGCTACGCGACACCGGCCTGTTCTTCCCGATCGATCCCGGCGCCGACGCCTCGATCGGCGGCATGGCCTCGACGCGCGGCTCGGGGACGATGGCGGTGAGATACGGCACGATGCGCGACAACGTGCTGGCGCTCGAAGTCGTGCTGCCCGACGGGCGCCTGATCCGCACGGGTCGTCGCGCCCGCAAGTCCGCGGCGGGGTATGATCTCACGCGCCTTTTCGTCGGCGCGGAAGGCACGCTCGGCGTGATCACCGAAGTGACGCTTCGCCTGCAACCGATCCCCGAAGCGATCGCGGCCGCGGTCTGTCCCTTCCCCGCGTTGCGCGCCGCAGTCGACGCGACGATCGCGGTGATGCAGGCGGCGATTCCGGTCGCGCGCATCGAACTCCTCGACGCGGTGATGATGCGCGGCGTCAATCGCTACGCCGGCTTCGCCTATCCCGAGCAGCCGACGTTGTTCATCGAATTTCACGGGACGCCCAGCGCGGTCGGCGAGCAGGCCGAACTCGTGCGCGCGATCGTCACTGAACATGGCGCGGCCGAGATGCAATGGGCGCGCGAGCCGGAAGCGCGCTCGCGGCTCTGGCATGCGCGCGACAACACGCTTTATGCGGGGCGCGGCTTGCGGCCGGGCTCGGAGGCGATCATCACCGACGTCTGCGTGCCGATTTCCGCGCTGGCCGAATGTCTGGAGGAGACAAGTCGCGACCTGGAGAGTTCGGGCCTGCTCGCGCCGCTGGTCGGGCATGTCGGCGACGGCAATTTCCATCTGCTGCTTCTCGTCGACCCTTCCGACGAAGCCGAGATCGCGCGGGCGCGCGCGCTGCATGCGCGGCTCGTCGCGCGCGCGCTTGCGCTCGACGGGACCTGCACCGGCGAGCACGGGATCGGCACGGGCAAGCGGGCGTATCTGGTGCAGGAGCTAGGCGATGCGGTTGAGACGATGCGCGCGATCAAACAGGCGTTGGACCCGCTGAACATTATGAATCCCGGCAAGATTTTCCTCGAGGCGCCGCTCGCCGGCGAGGCGGCCGCAGCGTGAGCGCGGCGACGAAAACGCCAGCGCTGGCGGCCGCGAGCCTCGCTCCGCCGAAGCTGGAACTGCGCGGAATCTGCAAGAGCTTTCCTGGCGTGCGCGCGCTGAACGACGTGTCTTTCTCCATCTGGCCCGGCGAGACGCACATGCTGCTCGGCGAGAACGGCGCCGGCAAATCGACGTTGATGAAGATTCTGTGCGGCGCGGTGTCCGCCGATTCGGGCGAGATTCTCTACGAGAACCGTCCCACGACGATCGCCTCGCCCGCCGACGCGAGGCGGCTCGGGATCGCGGTCATTTTCCAGGAATTTTCGCTCGTTCCCCATCTCGACATCGCGCACAACATCTTCCTTGGCCGCGCGCCGCGAGGCCGCCTGCCCGGCGCAATCGACCGCGCGCGCCTCTATGCCGATACGCGCCGCGTGCTCGACATGATCGGGTTCGACATCGATCCGCGCGAGAGCGTCCATCGGCTGGGCGTGGCGCAGCAGCAGATGGTCGAAATCGCCAAGGCGCTTTCGCAGAAGGCGCGCATCCTGGTGATGGACGAGCCGACCGCCTCCCTCTCCGACCGCGAGAGCGAACGGCTGTTCGCGATGATGGCGCGGTTGAAGGCGGACGGCGTCGCCATCGTCTATATCTCGCACCGGATGGCCGAGGTCTTCGCGCTTGGCGACCGCATCACCGTGCTGCGCGACGGCAAACGCGTGCGCAGCCTGATGCCGCACGAGGCGACGCCCGACGAACTGGTGCGGCTGATGGTTGGGCGCACGGTCGACATGACCTATCCCAGACGCTTCCGCGCGCCGGGCGCCACGATGCTGGAGGTGCGCGGACTCTCGGCCGCGTCCGGCGTCGCCGGCGTCGACCTGACTGTGCGCGAGGGCGAGATCGTCGGCCTGTGCGGATTGGTCGGTTCGGGCCGAACCGAGGTCGCGCGCGCGATCTTCGGCGCCGACAAGGTCACTTCGGGCGAGGTGCGGGTGTTCGGCCGCGTTCATCCCGGCGCGCCGGACGGCTCGACCCGGCTCGGCATGGCGCTGATCCCCGAGAGCCGTAAGAGCGAAGGACTCGCGCTGATCCGCACCGTCGGCGACAACATCCTGCTCGCCAGCCTGCCGTCGCTATTTCCCTCCGGCCTGCTGCGCGTCGGCGCGGGGCGCGACGTGGCGCTCCAGATCGTCAAGCGGCTCGGCATCGTCGCCACCTCGTTGCAGCAACAGGTCGGCATGCTTTCGGGCGGCAATCAGCAAAAGGTGGTGATCGGGAAATGGCTCGCCGCCAAGGCCCGGCTTTTCATCTTCGACGAACCGACGCGCGGGATCGACATCGGCGCCAAGGCGCAGATTTTTGCGGTCATCGACGAACTCGTCGCCGCCGGCGCCGGCGTGCTGATGATCAGTTCGGAGCAGGCGGAGATCGTGCATGTGTGCGACCGCGCCTATGTCATGCGCGGCAAGCGCATAGTCGGCGAACTCGGCCGCGCCGAGCTCAGCGAGGAGAACATCGTGCGACTGGGGATGCACCAATGACCGCGCTCGCGCTTCCCGGCCGGTTGCGCGCGCCCGGCCTGCTGCTGATGCTCGCCGTCATGTTGGGCGGGTTCGCCTTCGCGACCCGCGATTTCACGACGCCCGGCAATTTATTGAATATCCTGCTCCAGTCGAGCGTGCTGCTGCTGATCGCGCTGCCGATGACCTTCGTGATCCTGACGGAGGGGCTCGATCTTTCGATTGGCGCCGTGCTCTCGCTCTGTTCGGTGGCGCTGGCGCAGACCGCGCTCGCGACCGGATCGTTCATGGCGGCGCTTTCGGTCGCGCTGCTCGTCGGCGGTCTGATCGGCGCGCTGAACGGCGGCTTGGTCGCCTACCTTCGCATACCGCCTTTCGTGGCGACGCTCGGCACGCTCGGCGTGGCGCAGAGCCTCGCCCTCATCGTCACCGGCGGCCAGAGCGTCACCGGGCTGCCCGACAGCGTGCTCTTCGTCTACGGCGGGTCGGTCCTGGGCGTTCGCGTCCCGATTCTGCTGATGATCGCCGCCTATGCGCTCATGCACACGCTCCTCTACCGCACGAGATTCGGCAGCTATGTCTTCGCGCTCGGCGGCAACCGCGAGGCGCTGACGCTCGCCGGCGTGCCCTGGCGAAGGATTCTCGTGATGGTCTATGTCCTCGCCGGCGCCTGGGCCGGCCTTGCCGGCCTGCTGATGGCGGGACGACTCAACTCCGGCCATCCGACGGCCGGGATCGGCATGGAGTTCGACGCCATCGCGGCGGTCGCCCTCGGCGGCACGTCTTTCGAACGCGGCAACGGCTGGCTCATGGGAACGCTGCTCGGCGTGCTGACCATCGGCATCCTGCGCAACGGGCTGAACCTACTGGCGGTTTCGTCCGCCCTGCAGGTGTGCTGCATCGGCCTGCTGGTCATTCTCACCTTCACGCTGGAAGCCTTTCGGACGCAAACGCCATGACCGCCGCCGCCGCGCCTTCGCGCCCCGCCCTTCCCCCGGAATTGATTCGCTTGCTCATGCGGGTCGCCGCGGTGCTCGTCATCGGCCTCGCCCTGAGCGTCCTCAGCGGCGCGTTCCTCAGCGTGGTCAATCTGGTCAACGTGCTGCGCCAGGCCGCGCTGCTGTTCTTCATGAGCTCCGGCCTGACGCTCGTGGTGATCACCGCCGGGCTCGACCTCTCCGTCGGCGCGACGATCGGTCTGGCCGCCTGCTTGGCGGGGACGGTGATCAAGTCCACCGGCGATCCGTGGCTCGGCGTCGCGGCGGCGCTGTCGGTCGGCGCCGCGGTCGGCCTGTTGAACGGCATGATGGTCAGCCTGCTGCGCATTCCCTCCTTCATCGCGACCTACGGCATGTTGTGGGTGCTGCAAGGACTGACCTACACGTTCATGGCCGGCAGCACGGTCTACGGCTTCCCCAGAGGCTTCCGCCAGCTCGGCAACGGCTATCTCATCGGCATTCCCATCCCCGTGCTCCTCATGGCCGCGCTGCTGCTCGTCGGCACGCTGTTCGCGCAACGCAGCGTCTGGGGCCAGCAGATCACGATGATCGGGGCCAATCCGATGGCGGCGCGGCTTTCCGGCGTGCCGGTGAAGCGCAGGCTGATCCTGGTCTACACGCTGAGCGGCCTCACCGCCGGATTTGCGGCGCTCGTCTTTCTGGCGCGGCTCGATTCGGCCGAGGCCGACATCGGCGGCGCCTTGACCTTGCCGGCGATCGCGGCGGTCCTGATCGGCGGGACGTCGCTGTTCGGCGGCGTCGGCACGCTGACCGGCACCTTCGTCGGCGCGCTGCTGCTGACCCTCGTGCTGAACGGCATGAACCTGCTGCATGTCGAGGGAAACTGGCAGCCGCTCGTGACCGGCCTGATCATCATCGCCGCGGTATGGCTCGACCTACGCGGTCATCGCATCCGAAGCTGACAGCAAAGAGGAAACCCTATGAAACGCACAGCATTGATCGCCATGGCGCTCGCCATGACAGCCGCGACGGCGCCGCGGGCGCTAGCGGACGGCGAGACCATCGCCGTTCTCACCAAGAACCAGACCAATCCCTTCTTTCAGGCCGAACGCGTCGGCGCCGCCAAGGCGGCCGCCGACATGCACGCCAAGGCGCTGCAATATGTGCCGACGCAGCCTGACAGCATCCCCGAGCAAATGAGCCAGATCGACGACGTCGTCACCAAGAAGCCCGACGCGATCGTGATGGTGCCGGTGGACTACAAGGCGATGATCGCCGGCGTGCAGAAGATCAATGCGGCCAATATCCCGGTGGTGAACGTCACCGACCGCAGCGCCGGCGGCGATTTCGTCGCCTTCGTCGGGGCGGACGATTATTCGATCGCCAAGGCGACCGGCGAAGTCCTGCTCAAGGCGATGGGCGGCAAGGGCGACGTGATCATCATCGAGGGCGTGCGCGGCGCCGCCACGGCGCAGGATCGCCTGCGCGGCTTCAAGGACGCCATCGCCGAATTTCCCGGCGCCAAGCTCGTCGATTCTCAGCCGGGCAATTACCAGCGCCTGCAGGCGATGCAGGTGATGGAGAATCTCCTCCAGTCGAATCCCAATGTGGCGGGCGTGATGGCGGCGAACGACGCGATGGCGATCGGCGCGATGGACGCCCTGGCCGACGCCAACAGCAAGGCGCTGATCGTCGGCATCAACGGCACGAAAGAAGCGGTCGACGCGATCAAGGCCGGCAAGATGCTGGCGAGCGGCGACTACAACGGCTTCGTTCAGGGCTGCATCGGCACGATGATCGCGATCCGCTATCTGCGCCACGAGCCGGTGCCGAAGAAGGTGACGCAGCCGTCCGTGGTGGTGGAAAAATCCAACCTCGGACCGTATGACGTTCCCGTCGACCAGCGAAGCTGCCCGACCTGGGATCAGGTCCCGCAAAACTGAGGCGCGCGACGCTCTTCGTCATCCACGCCAAGGACAAGGCGGGGGCGCTCGTCGCGCGCCTCCGCCCCTCGCCCGAAGAAATCGCGCTCGCGTCAGGCGCGCGGTCTTGCGGCCCCAATCCCATGAACCGCATCAACGACAGGCGATCGTCGATCAGGAACGCGGCGCGCTCGTGCGAAAGATTGGCGGTCGTCTGGATGACCAGGGGCTTGAACGTCATCGCCGGGTCGAAGGGCGGACGGCCGCCTCGGAATCCACGGCGCCCCGAAAGGCTTTCCGTCGATCCCGCCGGATCGCTCATCCCATTCAATCGGTCATCGCCATCGAAAAATTCGGGCTGGCCGCGCATCGAATCATCGCCAAACCAACGAAGACGACGGAATCAAAAATCGCGGAAATTGGCGAGGTATTTAGAAGCGTCCAACTTCACGGCGCGTGACGCTTTGCGGCAAGGAACCGGCGATACTGCGCCAAGCCCTTAGGGGTCGCCATCGCGTGGACGAAAAAATCAAACCCTTTTTCTATATAACTTTTGATTGTCGTCATTTGGCTTAGGCGCCAATATTTCAATGCCCAAGTGTGGGCGTAGAGCACCAGCTGATAGGTGACGAGGTCGACGTCGATTTCGCGAAAAAGGCCAGCAGCGATGCAGTCGCGAAGTCGCTTTGCAACGAGTTCATTGGTCTCGATCTCAAGCTGCTTGATGAATTGTTGCTGGTCCGGTCGCAGAGATTTCGTCGAACGATAGGTGAGCACCGCAGCGCTACGGTGTCTGTCGATAATACGGCAATAGGTGGCAAGAGTCGTCCACAGCGCCTCAAGCGGATCATCCGTCGGTTTGACCGATAGCGGAATTTCCTGCTTGTACGTTTCCAGCACGCTTATCAACGACAGCAGCAAAACGTCTTCTTTCGTTTGCGCATATTGATAGATCAGGCCAATGCTGACCCCCGCCTTACGGGCGATGTCTTGGATGCTCGTTCGATAGTAGCCCTGGTGGGAAAACAGATCGATCGCGGCGGCTACGATCTGCTCGCGCCGACGCAACACCAGCTTCTCGTCCGTGACCTGGCTTTTGACCACCGTCTGATCGAAAGCCATATTAGAATGCGCGAGGGGCTTCTTGGAACGCAGGGGAGGATTCGTCATTGGATGACTTTGCCCGATCTCACTTGATTGCGGCCGAATCCCCTGAGGGGAGGGAGGCGACCAACTAGCGTGCGCGAATTCGTTTCCAAAGGCCGCTCGCAGATAAAATCAACCTTTCGCCACAACGCAGAGTTCCTTGTACAAACACGATAGAGCTGGTTACCCGGTTCACCTGCGCTACGCCCTCGATCAGATCGCCCGGATGAGCGCTGCTTATCATGTCGCAATTCAGGCTGACGGTCGCAGCGGGCTGCCCGTCCAACGCCTGCACCACGGTAAGCCCGAGCACCTTGTCGGCCAGCGTCATCAGCATGCCGCCATGGATATTTCCATTGTAGTTACGATGTCTGGCCTCCACTCGGAACGCGAAGCCGCCGCGGTCGCGTCGCCAATACAGAGGCCCGAGGCTCTGGCCGAATTCGCCGTCTGGCATCGGGCAAGGCTCATATCCTTCCGGCGTCGCCGACGGCAGCAGTCTGCTCATGTTGACGCTCCCGTATTTCACTCAAATTCGCCAAGTGACGTGCGCGAGGCCTGCCTTGGCGCCGGAATACGGATCGCTTTCGCGCGGCTTCGCCGATAGGCCGCCCATCGAGGCGATGTTGACGACTTTGGCTCGACGCGTGCGCGCAGCGTGGCGCAAGGGCCCCTGCAGCGCCTGCGTCAAGAAGAATGGGGCCTTCAGATCGAGGCTGAAGACCTTGTCCCAGCCGTGCCCAGGGAAGTCCTCGAAACCGACGGTCCAGGCGGCGCCGGCATTGTTGACCAAAACGTCCAGGCGGGATTCTCTTCCAGAGACCAATCTCGCGAGCTTGCGGACCCCATCGATCGTCGACGCGTCGGCGGGCGACGCCATGCACGGGCCGATTTTGGACGGCTCTTCGGCGGTGGCGTCACAGTCCGAATCCTCGCGCGACGAAATTCGGACTTTGGCGCCTTGCGCGACAAGGCGCCCGAGCCCCCGGGAATCGCCAGTCGCCAACGCGACGCGACCGGAAAGACCGAACAGTTCGTGTGTGTCCATGATCGGGCTCACCGTTTGCGGTTCAGTGAGAATCATAGCGCATGTTCCATTGATCGGTTTAGGCTTGGCTTTCGGCGAGAAGGCGCGTCGCGATGACGAGTTTCTGGACCTCGCTGGCGCCCTCATAGATCCGCAGCGCCCTGATCTCCCGATAGAGCTTCTCGGCGATATGGCCGTGGGTGACGCCGAGTCCGCCGAAAATCTGCACTGCGGAATCGATCACCTTCTGCGCCTCTTCGGTGGCGAACAGCTTGGCCATGCTGGATTCGCGAGTGATGCGGGCGCCTTTGACGTCCTTGGTCCAGGCGGCGCGATAGATCAACAAGGCCGCGGCGTCGATGGCGAGCGCCATGTCGGCGAGCTTGGCGCGCGTGAGCTGGAGATCGGACAAGGGCTGGCCGAACAGCTTGCGCGTGCGCGCATGGCGCAGCGCTTCGTCCAGCGCCCGGCGCGCGAAGCCGAGGGCGGCGGCGCCGACGGTCGAACGGAAGACGTCCAGGGTGGCCATGGCGATGCGGAAACCATCGCCCGGCGATCCCAGCATGTCGGCCGCGCGCGCTTTCACCCCGTCGAAAGCGAGCGCGCCGATCGGGTGCGGCGCGATGAGGTCGATCGTCTTGGCGACCGAGAACCCGGGCGCGCCGGCCTCCACCACGAAGGCCGAGAGGCCCTTTGCCCCCGGAGCTTCGCCGGTGCGGGCGAAGACCACATAGAGATCCGCGATGCCGGCGTTGGATATCCACGTCTTCGCGCCATCGAGCCGCCAATCGTCGCCGTCCCGCTGCGCCCGCATCGCGAGCGCCGAAACGTCGGAGCCTGCCTCCGCCTCCGAGAGGGCGAAGGCCGCGATCGTCGTTCCCCGCGCGACCGAGGGCAGCCAGCGGTCCTTCTGTTCGGGCGTGCCGAACAAGCCGATCGGGCCCGTGCCGAGCCCCTGCATGGCGAAGGCGAAATCGGCGAGGCCGGCGTGGCGGGCCAGCACGTCCCGGCAGATGCACAGGCTGCGCGTATCCAACGGCCCGTGGAGCGATCCCTCGCGCCCGCCGACGGCGGTCGCGAGGAAGCCTTCTTTTCCCATCGCCGCGGCCAGACGACGAACGGTCGCGCCGGCGGCGGCGCTCGTCTCGCCGTCGCCGCTCAAGGCCGCGACGTGGGCGCCCGCCCAGGCGTCGACGCGGTCGTGCAACGCCTGGTGCCTCGGCTCCAGGAACGGCCAGGACAGAAAACTGCGGTCGGCCATCAATCCCCCTCGAAGACGGGCTTCTGCTTGGCGACGAAGGCGCGGTACGCCCGGCCGTAATCCTTGGTTTGCATGCAGATGGCCTGAGCCTGGGCCTCGGCTTCGATCGCCGAATCGACGTCCATCGCCCATTCCTGATGCAGACAGGTCTTGGTCATGGCGTGGCCG
>Ga0181527_1000619_pt1 | contig 40151 bp, 21 predicted proteins | sample PEATcosm2014_Bin_30_FD_119762 | JGI IMG/M metagenome (GOLD analysis project Ga0181527, IMG submission 119762) | Peatland microbial communities from MTU Mesocosm Facility, Houghton, MI, USA - PEATcosm2014_Bin06_60_metaG | ecosystem: Environmental > Terrestrial > Soil > Wetlands > Peat | place...
AGCCGGTCATCGGCATCGAGCGGCAGCAGGTACTTGCCATTGGCCGCCCGGAAGCCGGTATTGCGCGCGGCCGCCGGTCCCAGGTTCGCTTGATCGATGCAACGCGTCACACGCGGGGCGAGAGACCTCAGCAGTTCGCACGCGTCCGGTTTGTCGGTCCCGTCATTGACTATGATGACTTCTGTTGGTTGATGGGTTTGCGCCGACACGCTGTCGACGGTCTCTCGCAGAAAGTGCGTGGGATTGTAACAAGGGATAATGATCGAGACCAGAATCTCGGACCCTGACTTGCCTGGCATTGCAGAATCACCTTTTCGGATGGAAATCGCTTATAGCGACGATCCGTCGCTCAACGCGACGGTTATCTCTCCGGCGCTCGTCCAGGCCGCTCCCCGGACGGTGTACGTGGAGCGCGCCAATCCCGTCATTTACCTATACCATTAGCGCTGCCAGGAGATCAAGCTTTCCTTCCGCTTCGGGTGCGCGGCCTGGATGGGGCAATTCGCTCCGTTTTTTTGCGCTATATTTCTGAGGGTTGATAAGTACTCGGAAGACGGAACCCCTATGCCCGATTCCCTGCCCGCTTTGGAAGCGGAACGCTCCCGCATCTTGCGCCAGATCGCCGCGCTGGGCGATCTCCGCCCAGGCTCGATTTGCGCCGTTTCCCGCCGCTGCGGAAAACCCACCTGCCATTGCGCCAAGCCCAACGATCCCGGGCACGACCCGCAAGTGCGCCTCTCCCGCACCGTCCAGGGGAGGACGCTCGCCGAATCCTTCGCCTCTCCCTCCGCTTTCCATAAAGCGCAAGCCTCCTTTCCCCACGGCCAGGCTGCCCACCCTCGCCCTGCCAAACGAACCTAATCCCAAAAACGGACACTTACCGGCGGGTCTCCCAAGACCCTCACCGCCCCGAAACGCGAACCGCCGCCCGCTCACTGCCCGGTGGCGGTGCCCTGTAACGCGGCCGCGGGTGTTTCTTGGTACGCTTGAATCACTTCGCCGATCGGCCCCGCCTTCACGACTTGGCCGCGATCCAGCCAGAGCCCCCTCTCGCACAGGTTCTCCAGCGTCTCCAGGGCGTGCGAGACGCACAGAATCGTTCTTCCCGCCCGCCGGAATTCCAGGATTTTTTCGAAACATTTGGCGAAGAAATTCTGGTCTCCCACCCCCAGCACCTCGTCGACGATCAGCACATCCGGCTCCACGTTGATGGCCACCGAAAACGCCAGCCGCATCATCATCCCCGCGGAGTACGTGCGCAGCGGCTCGTCGATGAAATCGCCGATTCCGGAGAACTCCACTATCCCGTCGAATCGCCGGCGCACTTTCGCCCGCGAGAGCCCCAGCAGGGCGGCGTTGATGCGAACGTTCTCCGCCCCCGTCAGGTCCGGGTGGAAGCCCGATCCCAATTCCAGCAGCGCCGCCAGCCGGCCCTGCACCGCCACCGTCCCCTCACTCGGCAGGCTCACGCCCGTCGCCACGTTCAGCAGCGTGCTTTTCCCAGCTCCGTTGCTCCCCACGATCCCCAGGCTCTCGCCGTGCTCCACTGCGAACGAGACGCCGCGCAGGGCGTAGAACCGCTCCGGCGGCGAGGGCTGCAGCAGGTGCCGCACCCGGTCGCGCAACAGCATCTGCCCCGCGTGCCGGTGGAAGTATTTGGAAACCCGATCGAAGGTCACGACTGCCATGTCAGATGTGCTCGTAAAATCCGGGCTTCCCGTGTCGGAACACCAGCAGGCCCGTCGCCAGTGCCGCCAAGGAAACCAACGTCAGCCTCACCAGCGTGGAGGTGGGCGGCGCCTCCGCTTGCAGCAGAATGTGCCGCAGGCAAAGCACCAGAGCCGCCACCGGGTTGAGCTGGTAAACCTCCTTATAGCGCGCCGGGATCTTGTCGAAGGAATAGAAGATTGGCACCAGCCAGAACAAAACCGTGTTGGCCGATTCCACGATATACCGCGTATCCCGAATATACACGTTCAGCGTTGCCGTGATCAGCACCATCCCGCAGACGAACACGACTTCCAGAGCCCACACCACCGGCAGCCAGATCCACTGCCGGTTGACTCCGCGTCCAAATAGCAGGACCGCGCACAGCAGCAGAAGAATTTGAACGAGAAGGTGTATGCAATTGGAAAACACGGAAGCGATGGGGACGATCTCGCGCGGCAGCGGCACCCGTTTCACCAGGCTCGTGTTATCCACAATCGAGGTGGTGCCGGTGATCCATGCGATCGAAAAGAAACTGAAGGGGACGAGTCCGCACAGCACGAAGACCGGAAAGTTCTGAGTACCTGGGTTGGAAAAGATCTTCGTGAAGACGAACGTCAGCACGCCCATCATCACGAGCGGATTCAGGAGAGACCACAGCACCCCTAAAGACATGTTCCGGTAGCGGATCCGGAAATCCTTGAGGATGAGGTTCTCCAGCAGATACAGAGAGTCGCCATGCCACATAATCGGCAGTACGTCCAAAGCCATGCCATCCGGCAGGATTGAGACCGTACAGTCCCCCATTATAGACGATCCCGGCTTGTTTTCACGCTGTCACTCGTTTCGAAATCGGCATGTTCTCGGGTCCCGAACGGCGGAAACCCGGCGGCTCACAATTCGAGAAACTTGCCGGCATCCTAAACTGAAGAGCCGATGTGCACTTCGAAATTCTCGGGCTTCCACTCACGCACGGAATCATGATTCGCGGAACCCTTCCCGGCGAGGACGAGCAATCCGCAGCGCAACCCCGCGTTGTAGCCCGCTTGCAGGCCGCGGATCTTGTCGCCGGCAATCCAGGAATTGTCGAGGTCGAGATTCAGGAATTGCCGGGCGGGTCTTTGGAGATACAGTTCCCGTCATAGCGGCCCAGATGCCGGGTTCCTCGTGAAAACGGCCTTGGTCGGCCCCCGATGACATTAGCTCAACTCGCCCGCGATGCGCCGCTGGATAGTGTTTCCGCGATCCTCTGCTCGACTGTCTGGCACAAGTAGTGGTAGAGGCAGATGTGGGCCTGTTGGATCAAAGGCGTGGAGCGCGAAGGCACGGCGAAAAGATAATCGCTCAAGGCGGCAAGCTCGCCGCCACCGTCGCCGGTAAGCGCTATCGTCGTCATGGCCAGCGAGTGCGCCCGCTGGAAAGCCGCGACCACATTTTTCGAGTTTCCCGAAGTGCTGATGCCCAACAGGACGGCGCCCGGCTCGCCATATGCCTCCACCTGCCGCGAGAAAACCGTCTCGAAGCTGTAGTCGTTTGCCCATGCGGTGAGAATCGAAGGGTTCGAGGACAGGCAAATGACCTTCAGGGCTTCACGTTCGGCCAAAAACCGGCCGACTAACTCGCCTGTAATGTGCATGGCATCAGCCGCGGAACCGCCGTTACCGCACACCAGCAGCGGCTTGCCGCTGCGAAGCGCGCTAGTGATGGACTCCACCGCCCCGGCCACCGATTCTTCGTTCCAGGTCCGGCCAGCCAACTCCAGAACCTGTATAGACTGCGCAAGATAGGCCTGCAACGGCATCGGATCTTCCTTTTGGTGCGCCAACTCGGAAGGAACGATCATACCAGAGCTAACGGTGCCGATGATCAGACCCGCTGGGGCGGCGGCTGGCATTAACCGGAGACCGGAGGTTTCGCCGGGTTTCGCCGGTAGTTCTTTAACGGGAATCCGCGCGAGCGCGCTCCATCGGCGAAAGCAGGGAATTTGCGCGCTCTGTCCATGTCTCTCGGGATGCCAGGGCTTTGCGCCTGGCTCGGAGCGATGCGTCGGTTTCGGCTATGGCCTTCGCAACGCATGCTGCAAACTGCGGAATGTCGGCGATATACACCAGATTCCGAAACAACTCGATTTCCTGAAGTCGCGTGCCCACCACCGGCAGGCCGGCGCTGAAGTACTCATAAATCTCGATCGGATTTGCCGCCAGCGTAAGAGGACTCCGCAAAAACGGGATGGTCGCAACAGACCACGTCGCGAGATGCTTCCATAGCTCCCTATGGGGCACCTCTCCCGTGAAGCGAACGTTCGAGCATTCCTTAAGCCTCGAACAAAAACGATGGTAAGATGCCGCGCCGCGCTTGCGTTATTCTCGAAGCATGCCGGGAGACGCAGCCCTGACCCAGATTGTGGATACCGCACTGGCCGAGGCCGCGCGCAAGAGCGGGGCCTGGCTGGTGTGCCGCCCCGGCTGCACCGAGTGCTGCATGGGACCTTTCCCCATCACCCAGCTTGACGCTCGAAGGCTGCGAGAGGGGCTCATCGCCTGCCGCATCTTCGGCCCGCTGGTGCGTTGCGGCTCCGGGGCCGTGGGCGTCTGCGAGTTATGTTTCCAGGGGGCCAGCAACCAGGAAATTGCCGCTTGGGAAGTCGAAATCGATCCGCGGAGCCTGGAATCCCGGTCGCCGGAAGAAATGGAGCGGACCACTGGCGCGCGCGGCCAGACCATGGTGGCTTTCGCGCTGGTCACGGCGCCATGAGCATGCAGGCCAAGGCGGCGACTCGCGTGGATTGGCGGCGGCGCGCCCTGCCGGTGCTGGCGCTTTGGGCCTTCGCACTGCTGGCGTATTCCAATTCCTTTCGGGCCGGCTTCGTGTTCGACAATGAGCGGGCGATTCTACGAGATTCTCGCGTGCAGGCCGCCACCGCCGAGAATGCGCGCCTGATCCTGACGCAAGATTATTCGTACCAGAACTCATCCAGCGGGCTATATCGCCCGCTGACTACGTTTTCCTACCTGCTGAACTACGCCATCCTCGGCGGCGGTGCTCATCCGGCTGGCTACCATTGGGTCAATTTCGTGCTGCATGCCGTGAACATCCTGCTGGTCTACTGGCTGGGCCTACTGCTGTTCCAGGAGATGGGACCGGCATGGGCGCTGGCCGCGGTCTGGGCGCTTCATCCCATCCTCACCGAATCCGTCACCAATATTGTGGGCCGCGCCGATCTGCTGGCCGGTTTCGGGGTGCTCGCGGGCCTGCTGTGCCACGCGAAGAGCGCGGCTGCTTCCGGCCGGCGCAAGCTGGCGTGGCTGGCGGCGCTGATGCTGGCCGCCGCCATCGGGATGTTCTCGAAGGAAAGTGGCGTGGTGCTGCTGGCCGCCATGGCGATTTACGACTTCACATTCGCAACGGGCGGCGCGCGCGCCCGCTTGCCCGGCTACGCGGCGGTGGCGCTGCCGGTGGTGATCTTCTTGTACGTCCGGTCCCGGGTCTTTGCCGGGCTTGCCGAGGTGCCGGTTCCGTTCACCGACAATCCTCTGGTCGGCGCCGGTTTCTGGACTGCGCGCCTCACGGCCGTCAAGGTGATCGGCAAATACCTGTGGCTGCTGGTGTGGCCGCGCGATTTGTCCTGCGATTACTCCTACAACCAAATCCCGGTGGCCGGCGGTTTTGCCGCGCTGGCGGTTTGTGCCGCGGCTGCCGCGGCTGCCGTCCTTTGTTACCGCCGGCACAAAGTAGTGTGCTTTTTCGTGGTATTCTTTTTCGCGGCGTTGGCGCCTGCTTCCAACCTGGTGATTCTCATCGGCAGCATCTTGGCCGAGAGATTTCTGTACCTGCCCTCGGTGGGCTTCGCCGGTTGTCTGGTTTGGGCCATCTATAGGCGGCCGCGCATTGCGCCGGTGGTGCTAGCCCTCATCTGCGCGGCGTTGGCCGTCCGCACTTACGCCCGTAACATCGACTGGCTCGATGACCGGAGCCTTTGGGCCAGCGCTGCCAAGGTGTGCCCCGCCAGTTACAAGACGCACCTGCACTTGGCGACTGCCGTGATCGGACCCCAAGGGGAAGGGATGGACCGCGCCATCGCCGAGGTGAACCGGTCGCTCGCCATTCTGGATGGCCTGCCCGACGATCGAAACGTGCCTCAGGCCTACTCCACCGCTGGTTTGATCTACCTCATGCAGGGCGAGTTGCTGGCCGCCAAGGGTTCCGGCGCCGAGAGCCAACAGTGGTATCGAAAAGCGCTGGATGTGTTGTTGCGCGGCGAGAGAGTCGATCGCGCGGCCGCCCAGGAGCTCCGCCGCGAAAATCAGTTGCGCGGCATCAGGATATCCCCCACGGGCTGGGATCCCCTGTACCTGGCGCTGGGCGACGCGTACCTTCGCCTGTCCGATCCGCGCAAGGCATTGGAAGCGTTCGAGTACGGCCGCACTCTCCGCGCGGCGCCGGAGTTTTTCGAGGACATGTCGGACGCCTGGCGGGTGATGGGAGACCCGCGGCAGGCCGCCATCGTGCTGATCGAGGGCCTGCTCGTAGACAACAGTTACACCAAGCTGGCTTCCGAACTGGTGGAACTGTACCGGCAGACCGATCCCGGGAGCTGCGCCGTCCGTGACGCCGGCGGGGCACTCAGCCTGGACCCGGCCTGTCCTCTGGTGCACGACCAAGTCTGCACGGCCTTCCGGAATGTGAAGCAGCTCTACATGCGGATGGGGCAAGAGCCCATGGCCGTCAGCACGGGGCAGAGGGCCGTGAGCGAGGCGGGCTGCCCGCCGTTAGAATCGTCTCCGTGATGACGTCCCGCACCTTCGGTCCCGGCCCAGTTTTGTGCTTTCAGGCATGTGGCCCGAGCTTTCGAGAGTGCCCCCACAACGGGCACGGAAGAGTCAATGGCTGACGGCTGATGGCTGATGGCTGAAGCGCAGCCGGTCCACCAGGCGTTGCACATCCGGGTTGGGACTGATCCGCAGGGCCGCATCGAAGTGGGCAAGCGCCTCCGGCAATCGGCCGGCTTTCGCTAGAGTCACTCCCAGGTTGTAGTGCGCTTCCTCGTAATCGGGCTTGGCCCGCAGCGCCGCCTCATATTCGCCAATCGCTTCGGGCGTGCGGCCGGCTTCGCCTAGACTCACTGCCAGGTTGTAATGCGCTTCCGCGTAATCGGGCTTGGCCCGCAGCGCCGCCTGATATTCGCCGATCGCTTCCGGCAGGCATCCGGGGAATTGTGCCAGCGCGTTTCCCAGGTTGTTGTGCGCTTCCGCATAATTGGGATCGGCTCCCAGCGCCGCCCGATACTCGGCAATCGCCTCCGGCAGACGCCCCGGCAATTGCGCCAAAGCCCTTCCCAGATCGTTGTGCGCCTCCGCATTATTGGGACCGAGCCGCACCGCCGCATGATACTCGGCAATCGCGTCCGGCAGCCGGCCCGGCGTCCGCATCAGGACGGTGCCCAGGTTTAGATGCGCTGCCGCGTAGGTCGGCCGGATTCGCAGTGCAGCTTCGTACTGGGCAATCGCCTCCGGCAGACGGCCCGGCAATTGCGCCCAGGCGTTTCCCAGGTTATTGTGCGCTTCCGCGCTATTTGGATTGATCCGCAGCGCCGACTGGTAATGCGCGATGGCCTCGGGCAATCGACCCGGAATTTCCTCAAGCGCGGTCCCCAGGTTGTTGTGAGCCACGTAGTTTCCGCCGGTCACAGCGAGCGCGTGCTCGAAGAGCGACTCGCTGTTCCTCCAGTGTTGAACTTGCGCCGCCGCCAGCACCGCGCAGCACAGGCATGCCGCCGCTGCCAATACGGCAGCCGCCGGCCGGGCACGCGGTCGACGCCGCACCAAGTCCGCCACGCCCCAAGCCAACATGATGGACAGGCCGACCATGGGGACGTACATGTACCGGTCGGCCCGCGCCTGCGCGCCAACCTGCACCAATCCGATCACCGGCGCCAGGGTGCCAAGATACCACAGCCATCCGACGGCGAGGTAAGGATAAGCCCGAAAGGAGCGCAGAACGAGAATCGAAATACCCGCCAGGGCCGCCGCGGCCAAGCCTGCCTGCCATAACGGTATATCGCTCGGGTAGGGGTAGAACGCCGCCAGCCGGGTCGGCCAAAGCATCTTGGCGATGTAGACGACATAGGAAACCACCGCGTTTTCCACCCGCTGGCCGAAGGGAAATGCGGCCAGCACCCCGACGGCGCCGGAGTGTTGCTGCACCACGTAAGTGACAATGGCCCCCGCAGCCGAAAGCGCGAAGAACGGGATCTTTTCCCAAATTCCGGGCGGCCGCCGCAGCGGCCAGACGTCGAGCAGCAGCAGCACAAACGGCAGGGTGACGATCATGGGCTTGGCCATCAGTCCCAGAGCGAACGGCAGCAACACCAGCAGGTAACGGCCGGCACCGGGGCGCTCGGTGTAGCGCACGTAGGCCAACAACGCCAGGAACCAGAACAGCGTGCAGAGCAGGTCCTTCCGTTCGGCCACCCATGCGACCGATTCTACGTGCAGCGGATGGACGGCGAACAGGAACGCCACAAATGCACTGGGCCAGCGGACGCCGGTGGCGCGGCGCAGGAAGGCAAACAGCAGAAGCGCGGCCAGCCCGTGGAATAGCACGCTGGAGATATGGTGCGGCCCGGCGCGCATTCCGAATAGCTGCGCGTCCAGCAGGTGCGACAGGCGCGTGACGGGAAACCAGTTGGCCGATTCGCCGGAGGTGAATGCCCACGTCAGGCCCTCGGGTGTGAGGCCATTGCGCACGTGGGGGTTGTCGCGTACGAACTCCGGGTCGTCAAAGTTGACGAAATCGAAATGCCGCACCGGGGCATACACCGCGAAACTGGTCAGCAGCAGAGCCAGGCAGATCCAAAAATCGGAGCGGGGACGGATCTTACGCACGAGACGCACTTATCATATCCCATGGTTTACAATTTCAGTTCCCAGCCCTTGCGGAATACCGGTTTGACGAACCTGTTGGCTTCCGCGCTGTTGGTGAAACGCAGGTTCCTGCTGTCCCACTCGAGTTTCCCCGGCACATGCAGAGCGATCGCGGTCAGCGCCAGCCACTCGGCGAACGGCGCGGTGATGCTGAAATCCGAGCAGCCCGGCTGGCCGCCCTTGCAGGCGCGAATCCAATCCAGCATGTGGCCCGGCGAGCGCGTCAGCAGGGGCGGCGGCAGCACGTAATCCTTCCACCGCGCGGCTGGCAGCAGCCACACCCCTTCCCCGCGCGAGGCCGTGGCCATCACGCCCTTGGTCCCCATGAAGACGCTGCCATTGCCGGTGAGAATGCCGGGCTGCGGGGGGGTGCCCGGATCGCCAAACACGCGCACGCCCGGGCCGCCCGCGCCCTGCCGCACTCCGCCATTGTTCCCGAAACGGTTGCCGCGCCCCGCTCCTGGGCCTGCCACTGCCGCTCCGCCCGGCCCGCCTCGGCCGGCGCCACCCCGCCCGGCTCCGCCGCGCCCGCCCGTAGGCCGGCCCTTATCGGCCAGGTTGTTGGTCGGCGGCAGAATCGTCTCGTTCTCCATGCCTGGCACGTGGTAGGCTCCTGCGTCGCTGGTGCGCGTGCTGTCGTGATAGTAGACCTTCACCGGAGGCATTTCTCCGCGCGCCGGAAACTCCAGGCAGACCACCGCGCGGTGGGGATACGTGATGCCGCTGCGGCCATCCACCGCAATGCATTCCAGGCTGGTGGGCGCGCCCAGTTGCAGCGCCGCGTGCACCGGCCCGGCCGTATGGGTGGCCCAGTTGCCGATCTGCCCGGTCCCGAAATCCAGGAACCCGCGCCAGTTATACGGCACATAGTAGCTGCTGAAAGGACGCGCCGAGGCGCCCGCCAGCCACAGGCCCCAATCCAGCGTCTGGGGCACAGGGTCTTCGGGCGGCGGTTCGAGAAGGCCGGTGGGATGCGATCCCGGCGAGGTCGAGATGTGCGCCTCGGTGACATCGCCGATGGCGCCCGACCACACCATCTCGGCTGCCACGCGGTGGCACTCGTGCGAGAATCCCTGGTTGCCCATCTGGGTCGCGACCTTGTATTTCACGGCCGCATCCTGCATCAGCCGCGCCTCCCACGGGGTGCGCGTCAGCGGCTTTTCCACGTATACGTGCTTGCCGTGCTGCATGCAGGTCAGAGCCACCGTGGCGTGCATGAAATCGGGGATGCCGATGGTGCAGGCATCGATGTTCTTGCCTTCTTTATCGAGCATCACGCGGAAATCTTTATACTTGGGCAGCTTTTCGTAGCGGCTGAAGTTCTGTGCCGCGCGGCTCTCATCCACATCGCACAAGGCCACAATGTTTTCGGTGCGGGCGGCATCGTTCAGATCCGCCCCGCCCTGCCCGCCGCAGCCGATGGCGGCCACATTCAGCTTGTCGTAAAACGGCTTGTACCCCAGTGCGCGGAGCGTGGGCACACTCCCAAAACCGCCGCGCGGCACGGCCCCCGCCAGCAGCGTTCCAAAGAAGAAATAACGTCGCGAGACACCTTGGCTCGACATGGTTCAGCAGACCTCCAGTGGGCGCGCGCGTCCCAAGCTCGCCCTGCTATATGCTATCCGATCTGGGACGGAACTCGAAAAAGGGGCCGACGCCCGTTAGCCGCGCATTGGCCCCCTTTTGAAACGGCTGCAAGAACCGCTAGAACTCGACCCGGACGGTGAACGCCAGCACGCGGGCGGGTAAAGTTCCGGTGGCATATCCCATCGCCGAAGCGTTGGACACCTGGTTGGTAGACGGAGTGAACGTGATGCCGGTACCGAGGGCGTTGATTTCCGTGTGGTTGAACACGTTGTACGCCTGAACCTGGAACCTCAGCACGCGCCTTTCGCTGCTGCCCAGCGGGACGTTCTTGGCTACTGTCAGATCGAAGTTCGTGATGTGCGGAAGCCTTAGAACTCCGGCGCCGCCGCCCAGGTCGCCCAAAACCGGCGGTCCCACCATCGAGTTGTCCGGCCCCGTGGCGATCCCGGGTAGGGCGAACGCCGCTGGATTGAAGTATACTTTCCCGTAGCCACTGGTCGGAATGTTTGCCAGCGGATTCCCGATCACCTCGCAGCGGGCGCTTACGTCCGGCGTGCCGGTATAACCGCCGGTGACGGATGGCGACCCCGACGTGAGGCCGCAAGTCGGGCTAAACGGTGCGCCGCTCTGCGAGGAGATGATTCCGGAGAGTTCCCAGTGATCGGTCAAAGCGCCGAGCCCCTTCACGCCCAGCTTCTTGGCGAGGCCCGGGATGTTGTAGTTGAAGTTCATCTGGAGGTTTTGCGGCCGGTCCCCAGCCACCCGCCCATAATTCCACTCCTTGTTATTGGCAACCGCAGGAGTGTAAGTGGTATCGCCCATGGCTTTGGAGAACGTATACGCCACACCGAGTACCACACCGTGCGACAAGCGCCTGTTTAGAGTGGCGTTCAGAGCGTTGTAGACGCTTTCCCCCACAAAGGCGGCAGTGCTCATCGTGCTGTACCCCGGGAATATCTTTCGCTCGAAAATAGAGCCAATGTCGGCGCTCGTACTGCCCGCCGTGGTCGGGTTGATATTCGACGGCGTGAATGGCCAGCCCGTTCCGATGGGAATCCAGTTGGGGTTGTAAAGGATGTGCTGGTTGTAGGCGCGGTCCCACGTGGTACCGGCACTGACCACGGTGTTCGTGCCGAAGCTTCGCTGAACGTCGAGACTGGCGTTCATGACCGTGTCCCACGGAACTTTGGAGGGCAGCCAGATTTGGGGACCGTTGGGAGCGGTGCTCAGACTAGCCAGACTGGGCGGGGCTCCCGTGTTTTGCGCTGCGATTTGGGCCAGGCTCACGTTGCTGACCGACACCTGGTACGCGATCGGCGCCTGTCCGGAACTGGTGTACACCTGATTGCCATCCAGCCGGTTGTAGAACATTCCAAACCCGCCACGGATGGCCGTCGTGCCATCGCCAAACACGTCGTAGGCAAAGCCCAAACGCGGTCCCAGAGCAAGGGGCGACATACTGTAGAGAGCGTTCGGTGCGCCGTTTGTCCGAAGCACCTGCATTCCCGATGTCGGATTGCCCGAGTTAGGAACAAAATCCCCGACGAATCCGCTGGACGTGGTTGCGCCCGTAAGTGGGTCCTTCGCCACCAGTCCGTTGGCGGCGCTGCTGCATGTCGCGGCGCCGTTCGAACAGGCCGGAACATAGAGCCGCGGCATGGACGACGCGGAATAGACGCTCGGATTAAAATTGACGAACGTATCGTCGTAATCCACCTGAGGCGTCTGGTGATAGAAGCGCAACCCGACATCGAGCGTCAGTCGGGGACTCACTTTCCAGTTGTCCTGCGCATAAAACTCCACGTTCCAGTACTTGACGTCAAACGTCGTGGTTGCGGTCCACTGGCTGTAGCTGTTGACATTCCCGAGCAGGGCATTGGCGAAACCGTCGTTGGTGTTGAGCTGCGGGGTTGAAGTGGAGGACGCAAAACTGAAGGCCCCCATGTAGTTGTTCCCCTTGGGCTGATACTTAATGTTGTGTTCCACGTAGATTCCCATCTTGAACCCGTGATGGCCATAGACTTTGCTGAGGTTATCCTGGTAGGTCCAGATGGGGTTGGCGTTTTGGTACGTCCCGGCCGTTGAGCCGTTGCGCGAATAGGACACGGCGTTGGCGGGTGCGCTGCCGAAGCTGAACGTCGGCAGGATGTTCAGGTAACCGTTGATAGCCAATACACCATTGTTATCCGCGGCCGTGGGCACCGGAAACAGCGAGGGCAGACCCGGCTCCAGCGTGCGCGATTCGCTCTTCATGTTGTCCAGCGTGTAAAACGAATAGGTGTCCCAGCTCTCGGCGACCGTGACTTCGTTGATCAGCGTCGGTGTGATGGTGTAAGTAGCCGTACCCGAATAGCCGTGTCCCCCGTTGGGATGATCGATGGGCGAAATGCCCGCCTGGCCCAGCACGCCGCCTACGTCCGAACTGAACTGGACCCCCTGGTAGAGTTGCACCGTGTCGTCGTAGTCGTTGATCCAGCGGAAATAACCGCTGAGCTTCGACGTAACATAGGTGTCGAAACGCAGCACGTCGTTACGCCGCGGGTGCTTGGCGCTGGATTGCTCGGTGTAGTTCACCACGTTCAATTGCGCCGGCAACGTCGCGGTAAAGTTTGGCGTCGGGAAGAAGTTGAGCAACTGCTGGCCCACCGGATTGATGCGCGACGCGGGTATGATGTTGCCGGGGAACGCAATGTTGTTGTTGGACGGATCGAGGACGCTGATCAGACTGCCGTTGTTATTAAAGCTCTGCGAGAAGTTGCCCGCGCGCTCCAGCGCCGTGGGTGTGTACACATTCTGCGTGCTGCCGGCTACGAACTGGGCGGTATACTCCTGGGACCAGAAGAAGAAAAGTCTCTGCCTGTTCCTGTTCCAATGCTTGGGGATAAACACCGGACCGCCGAGGCTGTAGGTCTCGACGTTGTACCGGTACGGCACTCGGGGAGTAGCCGCGCCGTTCTTGATGGTGTGGTTGTTCACCCAGGTATTCGCGTCGAATTCCTCGTGCCGGTGAGTCCACTGGGCCGTGCCATGGAAGTCTTTTGTTCCGTTCTTGGTGACCACCGTGATGGTTCCGCCCGAGTTGCGCCCGTATTCGGCCTGATAATTCGTCGTCAGGATCCTCAGCTCCTGAATCGAGTCCAGGTTGGGCTCGTAATGGTTTGAACCGTTCGATCCGGTATCCATGTCGGTGATGCCGTCGACCATAAAGTTCAGCGTGTTCGATAACGCCGTGTTGCCGTTGATAATGATGCCGCTGAAGGCGGAGTGGCTGGTCACGTCGCGGGTCGCCAGGGTGTCGATCACCCCCGGAACCAGCCTGACATAGCCGAACAGATCGCGGCCCTTCAGCGTCAGATCTTCCAAATGGGCGGCGCCAATGGTCTGGGACGCCTCGGAACTCGTCACTTGCACTTGGGCCGCTTCGGCCGTAATGGTCGCCGTCTCCGTTACAGTGCCCAGTTCAAGGACCATCCTACCCGCGTTGTGGTTTTCCTCGGCGGCCACCACGATACCGTCCCGGGTCGCGGTCTTGAACCCGGCTGCTTTGACCGTCACATTGTAAGTACCCGGCCGCAGGTTCAGGAACCGGAATGTACCATAGCTGTCCGTGGTTCCCGTACGAACCGCGCCGGTTTCGGCGCTGGTCAGCGTGACCGGAGCGCCCGCAACAACCGCATCCGCCGGATCGACCACCGTTCCTTCGACGGAGCTGGCCACAGTTTGCCCAAACAGGCTGGCGCAACAGAGAGCCAAGACAAAGGCAATACACACGACACCCTTCGGTTTCATATTCTTCGGACTTTCTCCTCTGAAAATATGTGCTTAAAAATACCCGGTGTCAAGCCCATAGTGACAGGCGGGAGTTAAGAGGCGAGAGTTAACAGGCGAGAGTTAACAGGCGAGAGTTAAAAGGCGAAAGTTAAAAGGCGAAAAGTCACAAATTAACCGGCCAAATCCGTTTGCGCTAAGTCTCAGAGTAAGTGCTCCGCCATCAAACGAGTTTGGCCGCGTCATTTCGATTTAACTGATGCAGTATGCATTTTACAGCGCAGGCCAAGCTGAGAGCCGCAGTTGATGCAGAGGATGTGATACTCTGATAGCCGAGCCCATGATGAAGTGGCCTCTACTCCGGGCACTACTTCTGGCCGGGTTGGGTACGGCGTCTGTCTGCGCGCAGAACGGAACCGCCCGCATCGTCATCGACTATCCGGCCGACGGATCGGTCTTTCCGCCCGACATGGCCGCTCCTACCTTCCTCTGGCGCGACGCCGCTGCGGGCGCCGTCTCCTGGCAGATCGACGTATCGTTCGCCGATGGTTCCGCTGCCATCCACGCAGCCGCAAAGGGGGAGCGGATGCACATCGGCGAGATCGACCCGCGCTGCGTTGCGCCCACCAATCAGCCCCCTAAACTGACGCCGCAGCAGGCCGCCGCCCGCACCTGGACACCCGACGCCGCCACCTGGGCGGCTATCAAGAAGCACTCGGTTGCCGCTGCCGCTACCGTTACCATCAGTGGCTTCGCCTCCGGGAATGCCCGCCAGCCGGTATCGCGCGGACACATGCTGCTCAATACTTCGGTGGACCCGGTCGGCGCGCCCATCTTTTACCGCGACGTGCCGCTCATGCCGTCGAAAACGGAAAAAGGCGTCATCAAACCTCTCGACACCCGCGCCGTCCCCCTGATCGCGTGGCGTCTGCGCGACGTGGCTGAAACGCGGAGCCGCGTGCTGCTGGAAGACATGCATACCTGCGCCAACTGCCACTCCTTCTCCAGCAACGGCAAGACTCTGGGGATGGACCTCGACGGTCCCGAGAACGACAAGAGCCTCTATACGCTGGTGCCCGTGCAACAGAAGATGACCATCCGCAATGAGGACGTAATTTCGTGGACCTCATTCCGCGAAGAATTGGGCAACCAGCTTCGCGAAGGCTTCATGTCCCAGGTCTCACCCGATGGCCGCCGCGTGGTCACCACCATCAAGCCGCCCGGCACCCCAGGCCCTCACTTCTACTATGTCGCTAATTTCGAGGACTACCGCTTCCTCCAGGTCTTTTATCCCACGCGCGGCATCCTGGTCTGGTACGACCGCGACGCCCGCAAACTCCAACCGCTGCCCGGCGCCGACGACCCGCGCTACGTGCACACCAGCGCCGTCTGGAGCCCCGATGGCAAGTACCTGGTGTTCGCGCGCGCGGAGGCGAAAGATCCATTCCCGGCCGATGGCAAAATGGCCGCCTACGCCAACGACCCCGCGGAAGTCCAGATTCAGTACGATCTATACCGCATTCCCTTCAACGACGGCAAAGGCGGCAAGCCCGAGGCCATCGCCGGCGCCTCCCGCAACGGCATGAGCAACAGCTTTCCGAAGATCTCGCCCGACGGACGCTGGATCGTCTTCGTGGAGGCCCGCAACGGGCTGTTGATGCGCCCCGACAGCCAGCTCTACATCGTTCCGGCGGCGGGCGGGCAGGCACGCCGCATGCGCTCGAATACGCCGTTGATGAACTCCTGGCACAGCTTCTCCCCCAACGGCCGCTGGCTGGTGTTCTCCTCCAAGAGCCGCTCGCCCTATACCCAGATGTTCCTCACTCACATAGACGCGGAGGGGCGGGACTCCCCCGCCATCCTGATCGACAACTCCACGGCCGCCAACCGCGCCGTCAACATCCCCGAGTTTGTAAACATCTCTCCCAACGGCATCGAGCGCATCGCAGTTCCGGCCGCCGACTTCTACCGCCAGTTCGACGTCGCCGCGGCCCTCACGAAGAAAGGCGAGCACGCCGCCGCCATCGGGGAGTGGACCAAAGCCCTGGCGATGGGTACCGACGATGCGCGCGCGCACAACAACTTAGGCGTGAGCCTGGCGGGAGTAGGAAGGCTGGAGGAAGCCATTGCGCAGTACCAGCAAGCGCTCGCGCTCAAGCCCAATTACCCCGAAGCGCACGACAATCTGGGGAACGCGCTGGCCCGCGCAGGCCGTCCGGACGAAGCCATCGGTCAGTACCGGCAGGCGCTGGAGGGCGACCCCGCCTCCGCCGACGCCCACAATAACCTGGGCGCGGTGCTGATGGGACAAGGGCGCCCGGCCGACGCCATCGGCCAGTTCGAGGCCGCGCTCGCGATCCGCCCGGATTACGCGCAGGCGCACAATAATCTCGCCAGCGCCCTAGCCGCGGAAGACCTTCTCGACGAGGCCGTCGCCCACTACCGGAAAGCCATCGAGATCGACGCCGCGTACACCGACGCCCACAACAACCTCGGCGCCGCGCTGGCTCGGCAGGGCAAGATCGACGACGCCATCGTGCATTTCCGCAAGGCGCTCGAATTGAACCCCGGCGGCGCCCAGGCGGAGGCCAATCTGGGGCGTGCACTGCTGGCCCAGGACAAGTTCGACGAGGCCATTCCGCATCTGGAGAGAGCCCTCTCCGCCGGTCCGGAAACAGCGGATCTCCACAACAGCCTGGGGATGGCCCTGGCCGAGCAGGGCCGGCTGGACGAAGCCATCCCACGCTTCGAGAAGGCGGTCGCGCTGGACCCCGCCAATCGGGATGCGCACGCCAATCTGGGACGCGCTTTTGACGAAGCCATCCCGCAATACGAAAAAGCGCTGGAGCGGAATCCCGGTTCGGCGGAACTGCACAGCCAGCTCGGCTATGCGCTGGCCAACCGGAACCGCGTCGCCGAAGCCATTCCACATTTGGAGCAGGCGCTGCGCCAAGACCCGGACAATCTCCGGGTGCTCAACGACACCGCCTGGGTGCTGGCTACCTGCGCCGACGCCGCCCTTCGCAACGGAAGCGAGGCCGTCACCCTCGCCGAGCACGCCGTAGAGCTCACCTCCGGACGCGATCCGGCGTTGCTCGCCACCCTTGCCGCGGCCTACGCCGAAACCGGCCGTTTCGACAGGGCGGTGGAACTGGAGATACGCGCAACCGACCTCGCCACCCAGCAAGGAAACGCGCCCCTGGCCGCCACCCTGCGTGCCCGGTTGACACAGTTGGAGGCGAAGACCCCGATTCGACAGCCATGATCCCGTAACATCCGAAAACTGAGTAATCAAAGGAGCACTCATGAATCTAACTCGACGCGACCTCGGCAAAATGGCGCTGGCTGCGCTGCCAGCCTCCCGCCTGCCGGCGAAAACGAATTCCAGGTTTGGCGGCGTGCAGATCGGCATTAACGCACCCTACAGCTTCCACGGCGCGTATAACAGCGGCGACGAGTGTCTGGACGCCATGGTCAAACTCAACCTCAGCTCGGTCGAGCTGCGTGCGCAACCCATTGAGCAGTTCATGGGCGCGCCGGCCAACCTGGTGGCCTATCCGCCGGTTCGGCCGGGCGGAAACCGCGGCGGTGGACAGAGAAAGGGTCCGGGCGAAGGGGGTCGGGCCGCGGCGCCGGCGGGTGAAGGGGCGGCTCCGGGGACGGCCAGGGGAAGCGGCGGGCGCGCCCCGTCGCCCGAGCAGGAAGCGGCCCGCAAGGCGGCGGCCGAGGAATTGCGCAATTGGCGCCTGGCGGCGTCCATGGACAGGGTCAAAGTCTTCCGCAAGAAGTACGAGGACGCCGGGGTCAAAATCGATATCGTCAAAGTGGACGCCATCGACACCTTCTCCGACGAGGAAATCGATTATATGTTCGGGCTGGCCAGGACCGCGGGCGCGCATGCCATCTCCTGCGAAATCCCGCTGAGCCACACCAAACGGTTGGGCGCCTTCGGCGAAAAGCACAAGATGATGATTGGCTACCACGGCCACACCGACGTCACCAGCCCCGAGGCTTTCGGGCGGCCGGAGAGCTGGGAGACCGCCATGAGCTATTCCAAATACAACGGCATCAACCTGGATATCGGCCACTTCATCGCCGGGAACAGCGTTTCGCCGATTCCTTTCCTGCAGAAGTACCACGGCCGCGTCACCCACATTCACCTCAAGGACCGTAAGATGCATAATGGGCCGAACGTCCCGTGGGGCGAAGGCGACACGCCCATCAAGGAAACCCTGAAACTGATGCAGAAGGAGAAGTATCCATTTCCGGGGGTTATCGAGATGGAGTACCCGGTTCCGCAAGGCTCGGACCTGATGACCGAGCTGGCGAAATGCGTCGAATTCTGCAGGAACGCCCTGGCGTAAAGACTCCGGAGACAGATCCAACGGGCCGTCGACCCACCGCAGGATGGCTCAATCCCGGTTCTGGCCCTGTTTCACAACTTACCCCTTTGTGGAGCGCCTCGAAAACTCCCATGCGCCGCGCCGCCTGCTTGCGGTACACTCCGCACGGTGCGATGCTGGTCTCCAAGATGCGCCGCAACCGGAACACCCAAAAAGAGCCGCTCGCAGGTCGACCTTCCCCTGCTCGCGCCCAGAGGGCACCCGCCTGGCCCCTGGCCCCCAAGACCCCCTACTGGCTCGCCGCTGCCTGCCTCGCCGGCATCGCCCTGCTGGCGCCGTTTCCCCGAGCGCTTTCACAAGAAGAGACTCCCCCGAAGGGTCTCAGTTCCCCGCTGCTCTATCCGCCGTCCTATGAGGAGTGCATGCGCGCCGGCAAGCCCGTCGTCACCCGCAAAGACATCTACCACGACGGCTGGATCGACCTCAACAAGAACGGCCGAAAAGATATCTACGAAGATCCCGCCCAACCCGAAGACAAGCGCCTGGACGACTTGATCCGCCAGATGACGCTCGAGGAGAAAACCGTCCAGTGCGCCACCCTCTACGGCTATCGCCGCGTGCTGGTCGATTATCTGCCCACCGAAGCCTGGCGCACCACCGACCTCTGGAAGGACGGGGTTGCCAACATCGACGAGCACCTCACTGGCAACCCTTACTGGAAGCAGAGTCCCGACGTGCCTGGCATGGCCTACGTCTGGCCCGCCTCCAAGCACACCTGGGCGCTCAATGAAGTGCAGCGCTTTTTCATCGAAGATACCCGTCTCGGCGTCCCCGCCGAGTTCACCGACGAAGGCATCCGCGGCGTGGAGCACTATCGCGCCACCGCCTTTCCCACGCAGCTCGCCATGGGCGCCACCTGGGATCGCGCCCTCGTCCGCCAGGCCGGCGAGATCACCGGCCGCGAGGGCTTCGCGCTGGGCTACGACAACGTTTATTCTCCCATCATGGACGTGATGCGCGACCCGCGCTGGGGCCGCTGCCTCGAATCCTACGGCGAAGATCCCTTCCTGGTTTCCGAACTCGCCATCCAGGAAGTGCTCGGCATCCAGTCGCAGCACGTCGTCTCCACCATGAAGCACTTCGCTGTCTACGCCAACAACAAGGGCGCCCGCGAAGGCAATGCCCGCACCGATCCGCAGATCGCGCCTCGCGAAATGGAGATGCTGCACTTGTGGCCCTACGAGCGCGTCATCCACGCCGCGAACCCGCTCGGCGTGATGAGCTCTTACAACGATTACGATGGTATCCCCATCACCGGAAACCATTATTTCCTCACGGACATCCTGCGCACGCGCATGGGTTTCCAGGGTTATGTGGTCAGTGATAGCGATGCCGTCGAGTATCTTTTCGACAAGCACCACGTGGCCGCCACTTACAAAGACGCCGTCCGCCAGGTGATTCTCGCCGGCCTCAACGTGCGCACCAACTTCAAGCCGCCCGATCAGTTCGTGCTGCCCTTGCGCGAGTTGGTCCGGGAAGGCGTCGTCCCCATGTCTGTGCTGGATTCCCGCGTGCGCGACGTGCTCCGCGTCAAAATGCGCGAAGGCCTCTTCGACCACCCCTACCGCCCGCTCGACACGCCGGACTCAATCGTCATGAATGCCTCCCACTTGGCCGTCTCCCAGCGCGCTTCCCGCGAAAGCCTGGTGTTGCTCAAGAACGATGGCGGGCTGCTGCCGCTCGATGCCGCCAAAGTCAAAACGATCGCCCTCAGCGGCCCCAACGCCGACAACGTCGATTACGCACGCGGCCGCTATGGCCCGGGCGATCCCCCCGTCGTTACCGTGCGCCACGCCCTCGAAACCCGCTTCGCCGGCAAGGCCCGCGTCCTGTTGTCCCCAGGCGCCGACTTCTTCGACGCGCATTGGCCCGACACCGAAATCTTCCACGAACCGCCCACCGCCAAGGAGCAACAGCTCATCGATGAGGCCGCCGCCAACGCCCGCCAGTCCGATATAGCCATCGTCGTAGTGGGTGATCAATTCAACGGCGTGCCCGGCGTGCGCGGCACCGTCGGCGAAAGCGCGTCGCGCACCGGCATCTCGCTCACTGGCCGCCAGGACGATCTGATCCGCGCCGTCGCCGCCACCAAAACCCCCACCATCGTCGTCGATATCAGCGGCCGCCCCGTCGCCCTCAACGTCGCCAACCGCGTGAGCCCCGCCATCCTCCAGGCCTTCTTTCCCGGCATGTACGGTGGCGATGCCATCGTCGACGCCCTCTTCGGCGACTATAATCCCGGAGGCAAGCTGAACTGCACTTTCCCGAAAACCACCGGCCAGTTGGAACTCAACTTCCCCACCCACCCCGGCGCCAATGTCGAAGCCGGGGGCCGCAATCCTCTGAGCGTCACCGGCGTCCTCTGGCCCTTCGGCTACGGCCTGAGCTACACGACTTTCAAATATTCCAACCTGCAAGTGTCCCCCGGCAGCACCGCCGCGGACCACGACGTCACCATCACCTTCGATCTGACCAATACTGGCATGCGCGCTGGCGATGAGATTCCGCAGCTCTACATCCACCAGTTTGCCAGCTCCACCATCGCCTGGGAGCAATCCCTCCGCGGCTTCGACCGGATCCACCTGAATCCCAACGAAACCAAGTCTGTGTCGTTCGCGCTTTCGCCTTCGACGCTGGCCATTTGGAACGTCGCCATGAAACGCGTGGTTGAGCCCGGCAAATACGAAGTGCAAATCGGCGCCGCCTCCAACGACATCAAGCTGAGGGCGCCGCTCGAAATCATGTGACGTGTGTGCAGCACGCGCCCGGCCGCGCGGCGCGCGTGCGGTCGCGCGGCCACGGCGCGGCTGCGAGACTCCCGTGCACGTGCAGGCGGACCTGGGCGGCGTTGCTCGTCCTCTTCGCCGCCGCCCGCACTCGCTGGGTTGGTCTCGGTGTCATCGCCGACAATCTTGTGAGCATCGGAAGCGCTCTGGCCCGAGCATGAGCGGGTCATCGGCTCGCCCGCGGGAGTCGAGCGGGCAAAACAGCCGCGGCGGCGCACCCAAGATCTGCGTAGGAGGCGTCCGATTCGGGTTCATCCTCATCAAAACCGCCCATTTTGCACCGGAAAGTAGCTAGCTTTCCTGGGATTACCGCTGTCTGGTGTACGCGCGCACGTAGTCCACGTCAAAAGAGGCCGGCCACACCGTAGTCTCGTCCGGCGGTGCGGGCCAGGAGCCTCCGATCGCCAGGTTCACCAGGAGGTACATCGGCTGTTGGGGCACTCCCTGGTCGGAACGAAATTTCTCGACGCCGTCGAAATACCAGACGATCGCCTCCGGGGTCCACTCGACGGCGTAGGTGTGAAAATCGGCGGACAGGTCGGGCATGGCTACTTTACCCGACCCTTTGGAAGCGTGTCTGCCGTCCGGTCCGATGAAATGATTGGTAAAGTACGCTACCCCGGTGTCCTCACCGAGGCTTTCGAGCACATCAATCTCCGGCGGCCAGCCCAACGGCTCGGGTAACATCCAGAACGCAGGCCACAGGCCATTGCCTTTGGGCACGCGGCAGCGGATTTCAAACCAACCGTACTTCTGAGCGAATTTTCGGTACGTCGTCATCATCCCGGAAGTGTACTGGCGCGTGGCGCCATCGTAGTCGGCGGCACGTTTTTCGGCCTTGATGTGCAGGATCCCGTCGTACACTGCGAAGGCGTCCTGCACGTAAGCCTGCAGTTCGCGATTGCGCACCCTACCCCACGGGTCCTGGGGATTCCACTTGGAGAGGTCCAGCCTGGCGCCGTCAAACTCGTCTTGAAATGTGAGTTTCCATCCGGGTTTTTGCTGGGCCAGGCAAGACACAGCGGATACCAGCCCGACCAGCGCCGCAAGCAGTCTCATGATTTTCCTGGAAGCGGCTCCATTCTAGCAGCATTTGGGGAAACGTCTCGGTCCTTCGTGTCATTCGGGCTGGGCTGCAACGGGAATCCATCGAACACCATCCGCCCGTGGGGAGGAGAGGCGCTTAATAAGCTCCGAGACACCGTTGCGCTTGGCCTCGAGAGCGGCCAGCCCTGGTCGCCGTGTCGGTGACAAGCGCTTGAGTGGTCGAAGGATCGAGCTCACTCATGCCGACGAAAGTCATCGACCGTTTCGTCGCTTACCGGCCCGGTAGTCGCGACGCGATCTGAATCGTGGCCTCCTTGAGGCCCGGGGCAGTGGCGGTAAGGGTGAGGACGCCGGCGGTTCGCGAGGCGCGGACTACTACTAGCGCCCTGCCGTGAAACAGCTTGCGCTGGCCGCCCTGGTACGGCTCCTCGCTGGTCATGTCCGCGCTCCCCACGGCGGCAATAGTCCCCGGGCCCTTAAGATTGAAGCTCACCTGATGATCTGCGTTTGGATGCGGCTGACCGGTTGCATCCACCGCTTCCGCCGTGACGAATGAGAGGTCCTGACCGTCCGCGTGAATCGACGTCCGGTCGGCGGTCAGGCGAACTCGCGCGGGTTCGGCTACAGTGCGCAAAACGGCTTCCGCAATCGCCTTACCGCCCTGAAGCGCGACCGCCCTCAGCACGCCCGGTGCAAAGGGCACGCTGAAGTTCGCCTTGAACCGCTCCGCGCGGGTGGTAGGCTTCTCGCCGATGAGCTTGTCGCCCAGGTACAGGCGTACCACATCGCACCTGGAATAGATCTCTACATCGAGCGCCTTGCCCTCCTGCCCGGGCCAGGTCCAGCTCTGGTAGACCGGATGGACGCCCCACCGCGTTACGTACACTTCGCGGCCTTCTGGCGCGGGCTGCCGAACGCCGAGGTAGAGCTTCTCGCCGCGGTCCCAGATGATGTTGCGGTAATGCGCTATGGCCTTTCGGTGACCACAGATATCGATATCTCCGCAGTCCGCGCCGTGACACGGGTACGGAGCTCCGTAAGCCTCCGGGCTGGTGTCCTTCGGATCGCGGTAGTACCACCGTCCGAGGCCCGATTCGCCCAGGTAATCGATAGCGGTCCAGACGAAATCGCCCACGATATACGGAAAGTCGTTGACCATGGCCCAGTAGTCGAACGTGTCCTTGGCGAACGACTCCGTGCAGGCCATGATCCGCGACGGCGCGCGCTTATGGTCCGCCACGTGATTGTCCAGATTGTAGTTGTAACCGGCGATATCGAGCGCCGAATTGAACCCGTCCGTGTCGGTCCAGTTTCGGACCAGGTTCACTGCGGAAGTAATCGGGCGCGTCCGGTCGAGCGAGCGCAGGTAGTCTGCCAGCATCTTTGCTTCCTGAGCGCCCAGCGGCTCTCCCCGCTCCGGGATCTCGTTGCCGATGCTCCACATCACCACGGACGGATGATTCCGGTCGCGGAGAACCATGGCATCGATGTCGCGCTGCCACCAATCCTTGAATGCCACGCTGTAATCGAACTGGTTCTTGCCCCGCGACCAGCAGTCGAACGCTTCATCCATCACCAGCATCCCCATCCTGTCGCAGGCGTCGAGGAACGCCGGCGACGGCGGGTTGTGTGCGGTTCGAATGGCGTTGAACCCGGATTCCTTCAGGATCTGAACCCGCCTCTCCTCTGCGCGGTCGAAAGCGGCGGAGCCCAAGGGACCGTTGTCGTGATGCACGCACCCGCCGGTCATTTTCACCGGCTTCCCATTCAACAGGAAGCCCTTTTCGACGGACCACTCGATCGAGCGGACCCCAAACGGCGTGGATACCTCGTCGACCGCCTTGCCGTCCTCGATCACGCGCGTAACCGCCCGGTAAAGGTTCGGGGATTCGGGCGCCCAGAGCGCGGGCTCTTCCACGGCAACTGCCTGACTCACCTCGACCGATGCCCGTGGGTCCACCGCGGCGCTACTGTTCGACCGGCCGACGGCTGCGCCGGAACGGTCGTAGACCACGGTACGCAACTCGACATTGGACTTCTTGCCGGAGTCGTTGGCGATGAGAGTCTTGACGGAGACCTTGGCCCGCGCGGCGCTCACCTCGGGAGTCGTGACGAAGATCCCCCAGGGAGCGACGTGCACCGGATCGGTGATGTTCAGCCAAACGTGGCGATAGATGCCGGAACCGGCGTACCAACGGCTGTTTCGTTGCTGGGATTGATCCACCCGGACGGCCAGGACGTTGGCGCCGCTGGAGTTCAGGCGCGGCGTCAGGTCGTGCCGGAAACTCGTATAGCCGTAAGGGTGCGTACCCAGTTCGTGGCCGTTGATGTACACTGTCGCGTTCATGTAAATGCCTTCGAACTCGACGCTGACGCGTTTGGCGCTCCAGGCTGCCGGGGCTGTGAAGGTCCGCCGGTACCAACCCACCCCGGCGGGAAAGAATCCGCCGCTGCCGCCCATGGGGTTCTCAGGATCGATCTTGCCTTCGATGCTCCAATCATGCGGCACGTCCAGGGTGCGCCAGCTAGCCGCGTCGTAGGAAGGGGATTCTGCTCCTGTTGGATCCCCGAGAAGAAACCTCCAGTCGTGGTCGAATAACAGTCGCTCGCGCAGCGGTTGTTCCCGACTTGCGGCCTCGGCGGGCCGTAAAGCGCCGGCAACGGGCAGGATCGCGCAAAATGTTCTTCGGTTCAGGCTCATTGATTGCCACCGCGATAGCTTTCAGGCGGGCCAAGATAGCTCGGTTTCAGGCCGCCCAGGTTTACGACGAGTTTCTCCAGCACAACGCTGGGATCGACCATCCAAAACTTCAGTGTGTGATAGCCGGACTTTGCCAGCATGTGGGTGGATTTGACTTTGCGAACGTTGTCCTTCACGGATTCCTCCCAGTCAGCTTGCGAGTTTTGCGCCAGTGCATCGACGATTTGGGGCGGCTGGCCGTCAAAGGAGACCGCGAAGCGAAGGCCCCGGCCAGGAACGAAGTTCAATGTGGGAGCGATAATCGCCTCGACTTCAATTCTCCCCGAATGGAATAAATACATTTGATATTCGAGGCAAGGAGAATCCCGCGGCGGGGTCCCCCTCTCGGCGGTGACGGGAAATACGGTCATAGCCGAGAGGGTCCGCCCATAATCCTCAATCTTCTCCCAACGGACCCTGCCTGCATTCGTCTTTTTCGTGTAATGCTCCGCCTCGATGGATACGTAACCATCTGCTTCGACGAAGCCCTCCAAAGAAGCTCTTGCGGGCCCGGGCGGGTTGAACGCGCTGACCTTCACCGTTATCGCATTCGCGCCGGCGCGGGCAATCCGGATTGATCCACTTGTCGATCCATGGGGCGCCAAGCGCCAATCGACACTGCCCCAAATGCGCTGTTCCTTCTCGATTCTGCCTTGCGCCGCGCTCAGTACGATCCAGGGAGCGCTGGCAGTAACCGAGAACTCGAACGGCGCGCGTCCACGGTTAAACACGTCGATGTAGCGGCGCGGTCGACTGAATGCGTCGAATTCCGGCAAGACTGGCTCACCCTGCGCCCCTGGCCAGGCAGATGCGGAACCCTCTATGGCGACGCCCATCGCCGCCGCCTCGGGAACCTTAACCTCCACGACACTGGGCATCGTGTTCGTGGGCGGCTCTTGCCAGTTCGTGTAGCCGATGTGCGTCTGATCCATCATGTGGTCCCACTTCCCATGGGCCAAAGTGTGGTTGTAGTAATCCGACAGATCCGCATCGGCCTGAAACAGCCCCTTCGCCTGTGCGGCCAGATCGTTTGCGCTGGCGCGGCCCTGGCCGGCATACAATCGGTTCTTCCCGGCGGTGATGTAGAGTGCATTCACCTGGTAGCAGGCTTTCGTGGGGAAGAGAACGAGTTGGAAGAACGCGTCCCTGGCGTTCTCGGGCAAGTTGCGATAGATGCGCTCCGCCTTGTCCGCGATGGCTTTCCATCCGGCCAGTACGGCATCGGCTTCGTTATAGTTCTGGAGGTTGAACGTGGCTCGATCGAGGAGTTCCGGTTTGCGCCTGCCGTTGTACTTCGTGTACTTGGAAACAATGTCCGCGATTTCCACAGCGTGAGCGGGTCCAAATTCCCGTTCCGCCCACAGCCTGGTGAATTCCGATATTTTTTCCTTTGGCCACCGTTGCGGATCCCGGGCAAAATCCAGGAAGAACTCGATGGGGAACTCCATCGGTTTGAGGTCGCCGACGTTCACAATCCAGATCCGTCTGGCGTCGTACTGGAGCGCCAGGTTCATCTGCTCCCATACCTTGGCGATGGGATTCGTATTGAGCCACTTGTAGTTGCGGGGGCCGCCCACATAGTCGAAGTGATAATAGACTCCGGCGCCGCCCGTTCTCTTCCGTTCCTCTCCGGCCGGGAGACGGCGGATGTTGCCCCAATTGTCGTCGCACCAGAGCAGGGTCACGTCGTCGGGGACGCGCATTCCTTTGTCGTAGTATTCCTGCACCTCTTTGTAGAGCGCCCAGAGCTGCGGAACCTCCGCTAGGTTCGGGTTGACATCTTTCGCCAGGATCGCCCGCTGATCGGCCACCACTTTTTCCAGCAACGCAATGTTCGCGGGCATATCGTCGGCTGCCGCCATGGGCAAGTCGCCATCGCCCCGCATACCAATGGTAGTTATGCTCTCGTAGTTCTTATTGCGCTGAATGCCTTCTTCCCAAAACCCGCGCAGGATCGCGGCGTTGGTGTTGTAATTCCACGGACCCGTGCCGTGCCGCTTCCACTCCTGCTGCGCCCTTAGCATCGGCTCGTGATGCGAAGTTCCCATGACAATGCCGTATTCGTCGGCGAGCTTGGGATTGAGTGGATCGTCTTCGTTAAACGCGCTGCCCCACATAGCGGGCCAAAGGTAGTTGCCCTTCAGCCGCAGCAGGAGCTCGAAGACCTTCACATAGAATTCATGGTTGAACCCGCCGAACTTCTCCTTGGTCCAGCCGGAAAGCGCCGGTGCTTCGTCGTTCAAAAAGATGCCGCGATACTTGACCGCGGGTTCCCCCTGCACGTACTTCCCCGGCTTCACGAAGAGGGCGTCTTCGTGCGCGACGGGCACGTCCGCCCACCAGTACCACGGCGACACTCCAATCTGTTCGGAGAGATCGTAGATACCGTAAATGGTCCCCCGCTTATCGCTTCCCGCGATGATCAATGCGCTGTCGATGCCCGGCAGAGGCTTCGGCACAACCTGAATGAGAAACGATTCCCACTTTCCGGCGATCTGGGTGGCATCAAGTGTCTTATCGCGGATCAACCGGTCGATGATCCGGCTCTTTCCGATTGTGCCTGCAACAATGACACTTGCTCCAAGTCCCTTCTCATCGTGAGTGATTGCCGGAGTGCAACTCGTGACACGTGCGACATCCGCCTGTAAGTCGGTAGCGGCGCGAATGACGCCAGCATAGTCGTTTGAGTCGACATAGACGGACGCCGTAGTCTTTCCTTGCACGATTGTGAAGCTGCCCTGTGTGTAAGTTCTCTGCACATACGAAGTCTGGCCCAGGGCAAAGCCGTTGTGTGGGAGCGTGAAAAGACAAAGGAAGATGAGCAGGCCGCTTGTATTCATTTGTCTTTCCCGACGCGAACCACGGCGTGGAACGCTGGTTTGGGCTGGCCGTCACGGTCGAACAACAGCGGATAGGCGGTTCTTCCTTTGACAGGCCAGTTGTTCAGCCATGAATCGCCGTCGGTGACGCCCCAGAAGGTCACCCGTGAGATGACGCCGCGATATTTGACAAACACCCCGAACAGATCGGCATACCGCCGCGCCAATGCCTGCTGGATCGCATCGGGTAGCCCGCCGGCGTAAGGGTTCAGTCTGGCCTGCGCCTCGACGCTGAGCGAAACGTCCGCGCCCGGTTGTCGCGTGGCGGCCGGCAGCACGTCTATGTCGAGCTCCGTAATGTTCACTTTGACGCCGAGTGCCGAGAGGGCGGCGATGGTGGCGTCCTGCTGTTCGAGGGTGGGCCAATCCATCTTGTCGTGCCCTTGCAGCCCGACGGCCGTGACCGGTATCCCCAGGGCTTTGAGTTTCTTGATCAACTCGATCGCGCCTTTGCGCTTCGCTTCGTTCTCCAACGAATAGTCGTTGTAATACAACTCCGCCGTGGGATCGGCTTCATGCGCGAATTCAAACGCCATCGCGATGTAGTCCTCGCCGATGATTCTGAGCCAGGGCGTTTGGCGCAACGTGCCGTCTTCGTTCAGGGCTTCGTTGACCACGTCCCATCCCCCGATCCGGCCCTTGTAGCGGCCCACAACCATCTGAATGTGCTGGCGCATTCGTTTGAGCAACGCCTCGCGGTCCAGAGGAGCGCCGTGGTCGTCCTGAAACACCCATCCGGGCGTCTGGCTGTGCCACACCAGGGTGTGACCAATGATGAACATGTGGTTCCTTTCGCCAAACGCAACGTAACGATCCGGCTCCGCGAAGCTGAAAGTGTCCGGCCTGGGGTGGACGGACTCCCATTTCAGAACGTTCTCCGGGCTGATTGTGTTGAATTGGGCTTTCACGAGAGCGGCGCCGCGAGTGTCTTGCTCGTCAAACTGGGCCTGGTTGAGCGCCGCGCCGATCCGGAAACAGTCTTGGAACGTTTCTTTAAGCGAAACTTGTGCCCCCGCGCTCGATACCAAGCCAACCATCAACAATCCGCATAACACGGTTGATTTCATACTTACTCCTTACTAAGTAGTCGCAAACCCCTTTCGCCGCTCGGCCAGTTCGTCCTGTATCTGAATATTCAACATTTTCCCAATTCGATAACAAATCAGGCAAATAATAACGATCAGGAAAAAGGCGGCCGGGTATATGCTGACCGTCATGCGAATGCCGTACAAAGCCTCGGGCGTCTGTACCGCATTGGCTCTGTAACCATAGCCGGCCAAGAGCCAGCCGGCGATTGCGCCACCCAGGCTCAAGCCGGCTTTGAGGCCGAACAGAATGGTCGCGTAGATTACCCCCGTGGCGCGGCGGCCGGTCTTCCATTCCGCATAATCCGCCACATCGGCAAACATGGCCCAAATGAGCGGAATCGTGGGGGCGTAGGTCAGGGCGCGAACGTATTCCAAAACGAACACCGTCCCGATGGCGGTGGGCGGCAAAAGAACAAACAGCGCCATGAATATCGTGGTTGCCGAAAAACCGGCGAGGGCGACAGCTCTCTTGCCAAAGCGGATCGACAGAAAAGTCGAGCAAAGCACGCCGACGACCGTGACGAACTGGCTGGAGATGTTCAACAGGCTGAAACCCACGGAAGACACATTGGTCTTGGCCGCGTTCACAATCAGGCCGAGGGTATTCAGCAGGTGGTGCCATGTTCCAGTGGCAACACCCCCGCTCGCCGTACTGGTCAGGCCCAAAGACTGAAGGAGGTCGAACAGACTGTCCTGGTTGACATAATACTGAAAATAATAAAACAAGGTTCCGCCCCTCATGGCCAAAACGAGGAAGTGGGACACCGTGAGTATGAACATCGCGATCCAAGGCCCATTCTTAAGCAGATCGCTGAAGTCCAGACTGGCGGACATCCTCTGCTGCGGGTCGGGCTGGATGCGCTCGCGGGTGGTAAGGAACGTGATGACGAAGAGAACTACGCAAATCGTCGCCCACAACCCCATGGTCATTTGCCAGCCCTTGGCATTGTTGCCCTGCCCAAACTTGGCGACCAGCGGCAGCGTGAAGCCACCCACCACGAGCTGCGCAATCATGGCGGCCACGAAGCGATACGACGACAGGCTGGTGCGCTCATTGACGTCGCCCGTCATCACCCCGGTCATGGCCGAATAGGGGGTGTTATTGGCCGAATAGAGCGTCATCAGAAGGATGTTGGTCAGGCACGCATAGACGAGTTTGCCCGTGGTTCCCCAGTCTGGAGTGGAGTAGGCCAGGACCATGGCCACGCCCCAAGGTATGGCGGTCCAAAGCACCCACGGGCGGAACTTTCCCCACCGCGTTTTGGTGCGGTCGGCCATCACGCCCATCATCGGATCGAAGAAGGCGTCCCAAAGCCGTCCCACCAACAGAAGCGAGCCAGCCGCCGCCGCCGTGATCCCTAACGTATCCGTATAGAAATTCAACTGGAAGAGGATCATCGTCATGAAGACGAAGTTTGCGGCGGCATCACCCAGGCTGTAGCCAGCCTTTTCAATGAAAGAGAGCTTCTGCGGCTTAGGTGACATGCAAGATCACTTTCTTTAGATCGCAGTCGCGCGACGAATTGCCAATCATGATTTCGAAGTCGCCAGGTTCGACAACATACTGCATGTCGATGTCGTAGAACGCAAGCAACTCAGGCGTGATATCAAGCGCGACGGTCTTGGTTTCGCCAGGCTGCAACGAAACTTTCTGGAAACCTTTCAATTCCTTGAGCGGCCTTGTGACGGAACTGAACAAGTCCCGAATATACATCTGCACAACTTCCGTTCCCTCGCGCTTGCCCGTGTTGGTCACGTCCACCAAAACGCGAGTCGCGCCGTCGCGGCTGATTCGCTTCCTGGTCAGCCGCAAGTTGCCTATGGAGAAAGTTGTGTAACTCAAACCGTAGCCAAAGGCATAAAGCGGCGACACGTCGTCGAACAGATAACCGCGGCGCGCGGAGGGTTTGTAATTGTAAAATGCGGGCAAGTGGCCCGCTGAGCGGGGAATGGTGATGGGCAGCTTCCCACCAGGATTGAAGTCGCCGAATAAGATCTCGGCGACGGCATGACCGGTCTCCTGACCGAGATACCAACACTCAAAAACCGCCGGGACGTTCTGACTGATGTAATTAATGGAGATCGGCCGGCCGTTGAACAGGAAAACGATGACCGGTTTGTCGGTCGCAATCATCGCCCTGACCAATTCTTCTTGTCTCCCGACCAGGTCCAGGCTGGCGCGGTCGCCCAAGTGGTTGAACGCATAGGCTTCGCGTGAAGTCTGCTCGTTGCCGCCGATGGCCAGCACAATCACGTCCGCCTGCTTCGCGACTTCGACGGCTTCCGCGATTTGCCTGCGGTCTTCGTCGGGATCGCTGGGAGTGACCTCGTCCTGTCGCCATGACCCGCCAATGGTAATCTTGCAACCTTCGCTATAGAGCACTTTCGCCCGGCCGCCGGCCCTCGCCTGGATGCCCTCGAGCACCGTGACGTTGTGCTTGGGCACGCTACTGTAGCCGCCGAGCAGGATACGATTGGCGTTCGGGCCGATGACCGCTATGGATTGAATGCGATCCAGATCGAGCGGCGCCAAATTGTTGTCGTTCTTCAACAGCGTGATGGCTTCCCGCGCCGCCTGCAAAGCGAGCTTACGATGATCGTCGCAGCCCACCACGCGCTCGGCTTCGTCCGGATCGACGTACGGGTCATCGAAAAGGCCCAGTTGGAATTTCCAAAAGAGCATGGGAGCGACGAGTTCGTCGAGTTGCGATTCCTTGAGTGCGCCCTGGCGGACGAGTTTAACCAGATGCAAGTAGCACTCCGGCTCCGGCAGCTCGATATTGACGCCGGCCTGAACGGCCAGAGCACACGCTTCCTTTTTGTCTTTGGCAACGGAGTGGCCGCGGACTTCAACGCGCCGGCTCAATTCCCAAATCGCATAGTAGTCCGAGACGACGAACCCTTGGAAGCCCCACTCCTTGCGGAGCACGTCCCGCAAGAGCCACCGATTGGCGTGAGACGGCACGCCGTCGATTTCGTTGTAGGAAGCCATGACGCTAATGGCTCCGCCCTTCTGGATGGCCTCTTTGAAGGTATATAGGAAGGTCTCGCGGAGCACGCGCGCGGAGATATTCGCGGGCGCGCAGTTGATGCCGGATTCCGGCTGGCCGTGGGCGGCAAAATGCTTCAGGGTGGCGATGACGCGCTTCTTATCGCGAAAGGCGGCATCGCCCTGGAATCCACGCACTGCCGCTATGCCCATCCGCGAAACCAAATATGGGTCTTCGCCGTAAGTTTCTTCGACGCGGCCCCAGCGCGGATCGCGTGCCACATCCACCACGGGCGTCAGCGCCTGGTGCGTGCCGCGCACCCGCGCTTCCCAAGCGGTCATCGTGAAGAGCGACTCGGCCAACTCGGGATTGAATGTGGCGCCCAGAGCGATTGGCTGAGGAAAGCTGGTGGCATTGATGGCTGCGTGGCCATGCAGGCACTCCTCATGAAAAATCACGGGGATTCCAAGCCGGGTGTTCTCGATAAAGAATCTCTGAATGGCGTTGGTGAGTTCCGCCATGCCGCGGGCATCCTGGCCCTTGCCCGCCTCGCTGGGGCGGCCAACCTGGCCGAGTCCGCGCCGGTTCCTAAAAGCCGCCTTGGCTTTCCGAAGATCGAAGCTGCCGTTGGCGTCGACGAGTGTTTCGGCCTTCCTTTGCCAGACGCAGATCATCTGTGCGGCCTTCTCTTCCAAGGTCATTCGGGACAAAAGGTCTTTGACCCGTTTCGCCGCGGGCAAAGCGGAATTGCGATAAGGCGGTGTTTTCATCTGGATTGGCTCGTCGCTCACACGGAATTCGTTGTGGACTCAAACTATAACGAGATTTCGGACTGAAATCAAGCCGTGGAGGGTGGCGCCAGGCATGCCCGGCCCCTACACTTGCTCGCCGAAATCTTTCTGCAATATCAGGGCCACGGTTCCGCGCAGACGGGCCATGCCGTCTTCGTGCGCGGGGATTACGCGAGGAGCGCAGCCGCCCGGCAGCACCTGGGCCTGGACTTCGGATTCAACCAGCGGCCCGAAGCGATGCCAGGAGCGGGTAAGCTCGCCGACCACCACGATCCGTTCAGGCGCAAGTCCGGCGACGATCATGCGCATGCCGCGGCCGAGGTAGTGTGCCATGGTTTCCAGAGCTCCGGCGGCCCGAATGTCGCCCTGGTCGGCGAGACTGAGTAGATCGGTGAAACTCAGGCCGCCGGCCGCCGAACCGGATTCGAGGTAGTAACGCAGAGCGGCGCGATTGGAAGCGAATACTTCCCAGCAGCCACGGCCGCCGCAACCGCAGATGGGGCCTTTTGGATCGAGCGGCACGTGGCCAAACTCGCCGGCCATTCCGTGGAGGCCGCGCAGGAGTTGCCCGTTCGCCATGATTCCAGTGCCGATGCCTTCGGAGACCGTCACCACTACCAGGTTGCGCCCCTGCTCCATGTGATCGAACCAGGCGGTTGCCAGGACGCAGGCGTTGGCGGCGTTTTCGAGTTCCACTTCAAGACCCGTAGCCCCCACGATGGGATTGCGAATATCGAATTCGGGCCACTTGAGGTTGGGGGCGAAGACGAGCCTGTCGGCGCGCTGATCGAAACGGCCGGGCAGGCTGATTCCAATGCCTTCGATCTTCTTCCCACGGCAGGAAGCCATGATGCGGTGGATGCATTGGATCAGCTCATCCACCGCCGTCTTGGGGTCGGAAGGCGTGGCCAACACTTCGCGCGAGGTGAACTTGCCGTTGGCGTCAGCCAGGGCTACGGTAGTCTGCACGGGGCGAATATCGACGCCGATGATGACGCGCTCGTCATTCAGGCGCAGGAAGGTAGGCCGGCGGCCGCGCGGCAACCGGCCGGTGGGTCCCTCGATGACCCAGGATTCCTGGATCAATTGTTCGACAATCAAGGAAACCGTGCTTCGCTGGAGCCCGCAGAGACGGGCGAGGTCCGCGCGCGAGATGGGGTGACGGGTCCTGATGAGGTTCAGGACGATACGCCGGTTAATATCGCGAACCACCTCGCTGGAGGCGGCCTGAATGCGCTTTGGTTCCGAAACCTTCAACTTGCCGGGTACCTCCGTTTTGCGGGCACGCAACGGTAGTGTAACTCAGTTTAGTGCACCAGCGTGCGAACTCCGCCGACCATCTCCCCGCGGTTCTTCGACCGCAGGATAACTTCGACCTTGTGCCTTTTCCGTCCGCCGGATGAGGACGGATAGAAGCCCGCTACGTAGTCGTAGCGGACGTGGTTCGCCAAGGACTTGAGGATGGTGGGCATCACGTCCTTGGTACTAACCGCGTTGAAAGCCTGTCCGCCGGTATCAGAGGCTAACTTCATGAAGCTGCCGATGGACTGCAGCTTGCGCAGTTCCCACTCGCCATTCGAGGCGGTGTCGACCTGGGCGCCGGTGGGCTGTGGCAGCATCACCGGGCAAAGGGCCACACCGAGTTCCTGCGCCACTTGGATGGCCTCCGCGGCTCTGAGGGAATCGCCCTGCCTGGTGGATTCACCGTCGGAGAAGATCACCATCATGCGAGTGGCGTTGCCGCCAATGGAGGCGGCGTCGCGCGCCGTTTCAGCGATGTCCCCGAACAAGGGGGTGTCGCCGGCGGGAACCGAGCGCACGGCCTCCATGGCCTTCAGCAGCGCCGGCCCATCGCGAGTCGGCCCGGTGAGACGGACCAGATCATCGCTGAATGCGTAAATCGCAATGGCCACGTTTTCGTATTCTTTCAGCAGGTTTTCGTCGAATACGTAAGGATCCAGGGTGCCGGCGAACTGCACGCTGCCGCTACAGTCGAAAAGCAGGGCAATCTCCAGGGGGACGGTGCGCGGGTAGAAACGCCCGCCCTCGAACAGGCCAATCTGCTGCGGGATGCCGTCTTCGCGGATTTCGATATCTTCGGGGCGAAGGTCGGTGACGAATTGGCCCTTTCGGGGAATCACCTGGAAGCGGACGAGCGCCAGGTTGGCGTCCACGCGGAAAGTGGCGGAAGAGGGCGCGGGCGGCGCACCGGGACCGGCGCGCTTTTCCATATCGGCCAGCCTGGCGCGGATGGCCTCGGCATCCGGGGCGTCGGGCTTCCACTTGAGGTACTCGCGGTATTGCTCCGCCGCGCCCGCAAAATCGCCGCGGCGCGCGAGGACCGCGCCCAGCAATTGCCAGGTGGTGGGGAACTTGTGCTGGGTATCGAGCCGCTCAGCTTCGCGCGCGCTCTTCTCGGCGGCCTCGAAGTTCTGGGCGTTGTAGTTGCCGACGGCGTTGAAAAAGTAGGCCTGCCAGTTGCCGGCCGAGTCGAGTTTCAACAGCCGGTCCGTGACGTTAACCAGCTCCTTCCAGTTTTTCGCCTGATTCTCCAGGACCACAAGGGACTTGTAAGGCTCGACGGAGTCCGGGTTGACTTTGATGGCCGCCGCGAGGGAACTCCGCGCGTCATCGAGCTGGTCCTGCGCCAACTGCAATTTGCCCAACTCGCACCAGGCTTCCGCATAGCCGGGATAGAGAGCCACCGCTTTCTGGTAGTTGCTTACGGCCTCGCTGGTCTTGTTATTCCGGGCGGCCCTCGCGGCCTTCTCGAATGCGTCGCGGGCCGCCTTGGGCGGTTGCTGCGCCGGGGCACCACCCACCCCCCTGGCCTGCGCTAGGAGGCAGGCCAGTGTCACTAAGACGGGAGCTAATCTGCTCGAGGGGGCCGTCGCGTGTTCCCGCCTAGAACCGCAGGTATCCGCCCACCTCCAGATAGCGCGGGGTGGACTGTGTGCCGGTGATCACGGCGAAGTTGTTGTAACTGATGGCGCCGGTGGTCGCGTTCGTCACCCAACAGCAGTTTCCGCTGGGGTTGGAAAACACCACCGTATTCGTCAGGTTGTATGCCTCGCCCACCAACTCGAACTTGATCTTCTCCGACTTGAAAGCGAAGGTGCGCCTGATGCTCGCGTTCATCTGGAAGAATCCTGGCCCGATCAGCAGGTTCCTGCCTGTGGTGCCCAGGACGCCAGTCGGGGGGTTGACAAAGGCCGAGCCGTCGAAATAGGGATCATTGGCATCGTGGCCGCCCAGAATCGCCACGACCGGATTGACCTGGGTGGCGCTGGTCCCCTGTCCGCCGGCGTTGATGGAGGAAGCGGTCCCGACGGTAAACGGGAGACCGCTGAACCGGCTGAGGATGCCGGAAATCTGCCAGCCGCCGACAATCCACGCTGCCGGTCCGCTGTTGAACATGGTATGCCCTTTGCCGAAGGGCAGGTTATACACCCAGTAAATGTTTAGTGTCTGCTGGCGGTTAATGCCGGACAACTGCTTGTCCAGCGAGAAAGACATCGGGTACGCGCGCCACAAACTGCCGTCGTCGTTGTCGCCATTGATGTTATCGATGGACCTTGAGAACGCGTAACTGGCGCCGATCAGCGAACTGCCGATGCGCTTCCTCAAAGTAGCCTGCAGGCCGTTGTATGTCATATCGCCGAACGGCTCAACCATGTTCAAGTCGGTCGTCAGGTACGGAGAAAGCTGGCGCCCGGCATTGCCCGTGTTCGGAGCAGACCCGTTGATATTGACGTTCATGTCTATATGGACACCGTGCGTGCCCACATACGCGACCTGCCCCGTCAGGGTCGAGGAAAAGTCGTGCTGAACGGTGACATTCCAGCTCTCATAATATCCACGGTTGACGTAGGCCGGGAGACTCACCGTGCTGATACTCGGCAGATATGTAGTCAGTGACGCCGTGGACGACGGCTTGAGAGTGCCCGTTGAGATGGCCGGGAAGGAGGGCGCAGGAATGCCGTCCGACAACTTCACCTGCGCGGCGCCGTCGGAGTTCGCAACGCCGGCATAGCTGATGAATTGGTACGAGTTCGGCGGTGTGTAAGCCGTGACGGAAGCGTTTGGGTACTGGTTCCGCTGGTTGCGCATGTTGTCGGGATCGACGCTGATGCCGTAACCACCGCGGATCACGGTTTTCTGGTCGACGCGGTAGGCCGCGCCGAGGCGCGGAGCGAAGCCCTTCTTACTGGCGTCTGCACCGGTGTTCCATGGCACGCCACCTTCGCCACCGATTAAAATGTTGTCCGTAGAAGGATCGAATCGGACCGCGCCGAAACTGTCGTGAGAGTAGATCGGGTAATATTCCCAACGCAGGCCGTAATCGATAGTGAGCTTCTGCGATACCTGCCACTGATCGCGCGCGTACATCGCCCAGTTGGCGAAGCGCAGCGCGTTGGGATCCTCGAATTGCGTGGCTTTGCCGGTCTCCGAGGGAAAACCGAGGAGAAACTGCGCCCACGAGTTGGACGGGCTGCCAGCATTAATCGCCGGACCGCCTTTCAGGGACGCCAATGTGCCATCAAAACCGAAAGTGCCCCGGGCCGTCTGAAAGGTTCCGCCCTGCGGCTGGAAGTGATTCAGCGCGTACTTATCATATTCGAAACCGAAACGCATGTTATGCGCGCCCTTGATCTTGGTCACGTTGACGACGCCGGTGTATTGGTTGTCGCGGAACTGGAAGGGGCTGCCCGTATTGGTGTTCCCAATGTTGGCCATACCGGTGACCTGGAAGCCCGGAATGCCTTCGTAGTTTGGACCAACGCCGTTGGTTCCCGGGATTTTCAGCACGTCCGTTCCGTAATCGCCATCCTGCGGGTCGCCGTTGGCGCCGATGTTCTGCCGCGTGTAGCCTGCGTTGCCGTCCACCAGAAGCGTGGGGGTTATGGTATACGTGAGGCCCGCTGCCGCCACCTGTGCCCGGCCGCCCGCATGACCCGGGTTGCCGCCGTTAAAGGCGTCGCCGCCCGCCGGTCCCAGAACCAGCGGGGCCACAATGTCCATGGGAGAAATGCTGTACCGGCCCCAGATCATCGCCTTCTCGTTGGGATTGTAGTTGACCTTCCAATCCCAGCGATTCACGCCGTACGACGTGGTACCGTAGGCATCGTAATTGGTTAAGTACTGAGTCGGCCTGGTCAGCGCCGGCAGAAGCGCGGCGAGTGTGGCCGACGCCGAAGCAATACGCGCGGCCGGAATGATGTTTCCGGAGAAAGGTGTCCGGCCGGTTCCGTCGGCATTGCCCGTCAAAGGATCGTAGATGACCGTGGGGGCGGCGCTGAAATCGCCCGTGCGCATGGCCGCGGTGGGAAGGGTCAGGTTCACATCGGACGCATACTGGACCTGCTTGGTGCCCTCAAAATCCATGAACCAGAACAGCTTGTTCTTGCCATGAACGATCTTGGGAATCCACACCGGGCCGCCAATCGCGAATCCGTATTGGTTCTGGATGTTCTTGGCCAGGCGGCCGGGGTGGCTGAAATAATTGTTGATCGCGTCAAAATGCTGGTTCGTATTGCGCTCAAACGCAACTCCGTGCAGATTGTTGGTTCCCGATTTGATGACGACGTTGATCGCCCCGCCGCCTGCCGCGCCCTGCTCGGCGTCGAACGAGTTGGTGCTCACGCTGACCGTCTCGATGGCTTCCGGTGACGGCACATACGCGACATTAACCGGCAGCCATGGATACGCATCGATCGCGCCATCGAGGCGGGTGTTATTGGCTTGGGACGAAACGCCGTTCTCAGATACCGTAATGGCGCGCTGCGGGTTGCCCGCTGTCGAATTGGCTTCGCCCGTGCCCGCCGTGGTGTTGGCGCCCGGTTGCATCAGCAGCAAAGCTTGAAAGTTTTTGCCTTCCGTGCCGTTGTACGGCAAATTCTCCACTTCCGTCGGCGTAATGTCCGCATGGATATCGGCCTTGTCGGTTTGCAGCACCACCTGGTCCGCCAAAACCTCTATCGCCTGGTTGATGGTCGCGACCTGGAGTTGCACATCCACGCGCCGGATCGCGCTTACCTGCACCTGAACGTCGGTTTCGACGAAGGTTTGAAACGCTTTAGCCGTGACCGTGACTTTGTACATACCGCCTTGCAGGTTGGTGAAACGGTAAATGCCACGTACGTCGGTATCGGTTTCAGCCTTGACGTTGGTGCCCTGGTTAACTGCTTCCACATGCACGCCGGGCACGGGCGCGCCGGATGGATCGTTTACGTTTCCGGTGAGCGATCCATAAAGAACCTGGGCGTGGGCGACGCCGCAAGCGGATACCAGTACCAGCAGCGCCACGGCGTAGCGGATGACAAACAAGACTCCTTTGCTCATTTGCTAACCTCTTTCGGTCGCGAGGACCGACTTCGTTTGGGCTTCAAACTATATATACACCTTCTCCCGAAAAAGTCAAGAGTATCCAATTAGGGCAGTTTCCCGCGAGGGCCGCTTCCTCGTTCTAGCGCCGCGCGCTCGGATCACCCGTGGGTGGCGGAGCGTGGTCCTCCTTGCCGGGAGGGCCGAGCAATTCGCTGAAGATGGGCTTCAAGGCATCCGCCCAGACCTGGTAGCCCTTGATCGTGGGATGGAGCTGGTCGCCGGCGTTCATCATGCCGTCGAACAGCCTGCCGTCCGGATCGGCCAGCTTGGCATTGACGTTGAGATACCGGATCTTTTTGCCGTCGGCGAGCTTGGAGAGATGGTCGTTGATCTTGTTGATGCCAGGCATCACTGCCAGGTTGTCGTTGCGAGGGAAGATGCCGGTCAAGACGATGGTGGCGTCGGGGGCCTTGGCTTCCATGATTCTCAATATGGCCTGAATGCCCCTGGTGATGTCCGCCACTTTGGCTTCATCGCCGCCAGGGGGAACGGTATTGCCGACGTTATTGGTTCCGGCGAGCAGAACGATGATCTTCGGATTGACTCCGTCCAGTTCCCCGTGGTTGAGGCGCCAGAGGATGTTTTGAATGGTATCGGCGCCCCAGCCGAAATCGGCCGCATTCCAGCCGAAAAAGTTCTGGTTCCAATTGGCCAGCAAATCCGGATAATCGGCAGCCCCCCAGCGGCGCGTAATGGAGTCGCCCTCAAAATAGATGTCGATGCGGCCTTTCTTGGCCTTTTCCAACAACTGGGCATGGACGCTGAGCGAGTTCTGGTCGGTCCGGGAAGCGGGTTCATCGGCCGGAACCGAGACGGGCAGAATCTCGACGTAATCGAGCGCCGCGGGATCGCCGCCATCGGGCACGCCTTCGATGCGGATTTCATCCCCCGGGCGCAGAGCGATGCCGGGGATGACGCGCCGGACGGAGGACGAACCGTCGATCTTCCGTGCCGGCAGATGGTCGGCGCCAGCCCATTCATCGACAACCTGGTTCGCCACCAGCACTCGAAAGCGGGCGATGCCGGCGGGCAGGTCGAAATACTGGACGTGAAGC
>Ga0181527_1000624_pt1 | contig 40083 bp, 32 predicted proteins | sample PEATcosm2014_Bin_30_FD_119762 | JGI IMG/M metagenome (GOLD analysis project Ga0181527, IMG submission 119762) | Peatland microbial communities from MTU Mesocosm Facility, Houghton, MI, USA - PEATcosm2014_Bin06_60_metaG | ecosystem: Environmental > Terrestrial > Soil > Wetlands > Peat | place...
GATTACCGACGAGGTGATTCAAGCGTATATAGCCGAACAAGAAGGCGAAGTAGTTCATGATGATAGTCAATTTCAAATTGACAGTCCTTAAAGCCCACGCCTTATAGGCGGGGGTTGTTTACTTTAGTAACCTTCGACCAATCCGTTATTCGATTGCAACAATCTCCAAAATTGTGAGGAACGACGCTATGAAGAATTACATTCTCGACACAACGGTCCTCTTGTACGACGCGCATGCGTTGTTCAATTTCGAAGAGAACAACGTGATCATTCCCATGACCGTGATCGAAGATATCGATCATTTCAAAAAAGACCTGAACGAAACCGGGCGGAACGCGCGCCAGACATCCCGCTACCTGGACGGGCTGCGCACGCAGGGGGCGCTCACCAAAGGGGTCAAACTGAACAACGGCGGCACGTTGTTTGTCTCGCTGAGCGATGCCGAAGCGGTACGGCGGATACCTCGTGAATTCCAGGAAAAACCGCGCGACAACTTCATTCTCGCCATAACCCTTGCTGTCAAGGAAAAAGCCGGCGCACTGCCCACGGTATTTGTGAGCAAGGACATCAACCTGCGGATCAAGGCCGATGCCCTCGGCGTGGTTGTGGAAGACTATGAATCGGACAAGGTCGATATTGAAGAACTCTATTCCGGCCATACCCGGCTGAGTGCCGGTGCGGCGGCGGTGGACTCGTTTCGCGAAAAAGGCGTCTGGGAAACCGGCGAACCGCTGTTACCGAACCAGTACGTAACGCTTGCCGACGAGGCCGATCCTTCTCATTTTGCAATGGGGCGCTTCGACGCAAAAGAGAAGAAGATCGTCCGCCTCATTTCCGAAGGTAAGGAAGGAATGTTCCGCATCAAACCGAGGAATGCGGAGCAACTGTTCACCATGGATGCACTGCTCAACGACGGCATCCAACTCGTGACGCTTGTCGGCAAGGCGGGTACGGGTAAGACGCTCCTGGCGGTTGCGGCAAGCCTCAACAAAACCATCGACGAGAACCTCTTTTCGCGTATCCTTGTATCGCGTCCCACGCTTCCCATGGGCAAGGATATCGGGTTCCTGCCGGGCACGGTGGAGGAAAAACTTACGCCGTGGATGTATCCCATCATCGACAATGTTGATCTGCTGCTGCGAAGCGAAGCAAAGGCGCGCAGGCACATCCGGGGATTCAAGGAGCTTATGGACACCGGCATCCTCATCATCGAACCGCTCACCTACATCCGCGGCCGGTCGATTCACAATCAGTACCTCATTGTGGACGAGGCGCAAAACCTGACCCCGCATGAAATCAAGACCATCATCACGCGCGTGGGCGACGGAACCAAGATCGTGCTTACCGGAGACCCATACCAAATTGATAACCCGTACATCGATTCGTCGAGCAACGGCCTTACGTATGTGGTGGAGAAATTCAAGAACCAGGAAATCGCGGCGCACATCACGTTGACAAAGGGTGAGAGGTCCGTTTTGTCGGAGCTGGCGGCGAATATATTGTGAAGCATTGCCGTCCAGACAAAGAAACTGCCCACACGGCTCACGCGGCAAAAAGAGCGGACGTCATTGCAAACGGAGTTCGGTGGGAAGATGAGCGAGAGGCGGATCTCGCAAATTCTCTATGCGCCTGACCGCAGCACCCTTTCGCAGATTCTTTTGACAGTCGCGTCAAGTCTCTTTTTACCGCACCACAATCCCCAGAACAGCGATTCGCCTTCCAGCACCGTTGCGCCCAGTTCCAAAAACATGTTCGCGATTTTCTTCTGCGCGCGGTTGCACCCGGACAGCGGTGAGGGCAACCCGGAGGTGAGGAAGAAGAGCGCTTTCTTGCCTTTGAGGCTCGGCAGTTTTTCGAGCGCGGAGGCTATCACCGGCGACGCATTGAACGCCCATATCGGGCCGCCGAACAGGAGAATATCGAATGCGGCAACGTCGGGAAAATGCTTGAATTCCACGCGCCGGGAGCCCATGGTTACTTTTCCGGCAGGACGAAGAAGCTCGACGACGACGTCTTCTCCTTTTTCGCGAAACGCGTGGGTTACGGCAAGCCCGAGGCGCGCGGTGTTGCCGGTATGCGAATGGACGAACACGCCGATTTTCATTACCGTTTCCCCGCTTATTTGAGGCGAAACAGCGAATCGGGAACATTCACTGCAACGCAGGGTTTTTTCGACCGAAGCGAGAATCCGGCAATCGTATCCGCCTTGAAGACCGCCGCCGTGTCGCCGACCACGGTGTAGGTGATGGCGGCCGGGTCGAGGTACTTTTTCGCTACGGTGAGGATGTCGGCTTTTGTCAAGGCGTTCACCTTGTCGGGGTATACGGCAAAGTGGTTGGCCGACCGGCCGAGATATTCGTTGTCTGCGTAGTTCTCCACAATATCAGCCGGGGACCGGAACATTGACGGCAGGCCGTCGATCAGCACTTTCTTGGCGTGAGCAAGCTCCTCGTCGGTTATGCCCGCTTCCCGTATCCGTTCGACTTCTTTGATTGACAACGACAGCGCGCGGCTCGCAGTTTCGTTTTTTGTGTGGAACTCGATGAAGAACGTCGCCGGATAGGTATAATTCGATTCTGCGGCAGAAAAAATGGTGTAGGCGAGCCCTTCGTCGGACCGTACCTTGCTGCCGAGGCGCGAAGTAAACCCCTCGCCGCCGAGCACGAGATTGAGAACCTGGACCGCGTAGAAATCGTCGTTTGGCCGCTTGAAAAGAGGCAACCCCATCCGGATGTAGCTTTGACTGATCGGTCTGTTGACAAGAACGGATCTCGCCAGCGGCTTTACGGCGATGGGCGGGAAAACCACATTGTTCGATGAGGCCCCGGCCTTTGGAAACAGGGTTGCCAGTTTGCGGGCGATGGTTGCGGCGGAAAAATTGCCGGCAACCGCCACAAGCATGTTCTCGGTCTTGAATATGCTTTTGTGAAGGGATACAAGGTCGTTTCCGGTGATGCTTCCGACGGTGCGGGCCGTTGGAAGCAGGCTGTTTTGGCCGTCTTTGTACATGGCCTTCTCGTATGTCGCGTCAAGCGTCGGGTCCGGATTGTCGAACCTGTGCGCGATCGATTCAAGAAAGTTGGACGTTTGCTTCTTTACTTTCTTGGGTTCGAACGCCGGATGAAAAAGCACTTGGGAAAGGATGTACAAACAGGTGTCCGCATATTCGGAAAGGCACGAGCAGGTAAACGACATCCTGGTTTCGGATGCGGAAACGGACACGTGCATGGCATACAGATCGATAATGGCGTCGAGGGTATCGGACTGGTATGCCGCGGTCCCGCCCGCGCGCATGGCGCTTGCCATGAGCGACGACAGTCCTTCCTTGCCGGGTGGATCGCAGATTGTGCCGTACCGCAGAATGCCCGAGAGCCTGAAGTAGGGCAGGGTATGGTCTTCGGCGATATAGGCGATGAGTCCGTTGTCAAGCACCTGGCGATAGGGGGCGCCGAGCGGCACCTTCCAGTCAAGGGGCGGATAATGGATTTTGGAAGGGAGATCAGGCACTTGCGCGGTTGCGGTTGCCGTGCACAGGGCCGTCGCGGCAAGGATCGAGAAGACGGGCACTCTTGATAGTTTCAACATCGATTGCAGCACCTTTATAGGCTGAATGTTTAATCGGCAGATTGTTTTGTTGCGCATAGTGTATCCTGCCATCCCGGAACAAAGCACCAATCACTTTCTCGCTTTGCTGCTTTGCGGCTCCGTCACTTTGTCACTCTCTTTTTGCACAAGAACGCCCACGGTGGCCTTGTCAAAATCGAAATACTTCTTCACGATGGCGGGGACGTCCTCAGCCTTCACCGCCGCGATCCTGTCTGGGTACGAAAGCAGGGACTTCCACGATCCAAGCCGCTCGAACCATGCCAGACGGTCCGATAGTCCCTCAAGGCTTCTTAAATTGGACACGAACGACATGCGTATTGAATTCTTTGTACGCTCCATTTCCCGCGAAGTGGGCGGCGTCCTGGACAGAGAAAGAATTTCCTCGCGGATAACCTTTTCGACTTTGGCCGGATCGGTGTTCTTCTTAAGCGTGGCCGAAATGTCGAAGTACCCGTCGTGCAGGCGAAATGCGTTGCTAGCGTCCGCACCGGTGCACAGGTCTTCGCGGTTCACGAGCCTGTCGTACAACCGGCCGCTTCTGCCCGACAAAATGGATTCGAGAACGTCGAGTTTGTACAGGTCGTCGTTGTCGTATCCGGGGGTGTGAAACATGATTTCAACCTGGGGTTCGGCGTCGTCGCGCACGGTAAAGCGGGTTTCGCCGATGGGCGCAGGTTCGCGCGTGACGACTTCCTGCTTGGGCTCGGCGGCCCGGGGAATGCCGCCGAAATACCGCCTGATGTCCGCAACGGCCTTCTTCGGGTCGATGTTCCCGACCAGCACGAGCACCGCATTGTCGGGCGTGTAGAACCTCTTGACATGATTGGAAAGATCCTGAATGGTATAGTTTTGAATATCCGATTTCCAGCCGATGGTCGGGAGCCGGTACGGATGGGCCACGTAGAACAGGGCGTTCAGATATTCGTCGAAGCGGTTTGCCGGCTGGTTTTCGTACCGCATTCTCCGCTCTTCGAGCACAACCTCGCGTTCGCTGTAGAATTCCCGGAACACGGGATTTGCCATCCGGTCCGACTCAATCCAGTAGAACAGTTCCACTTTGTTCTTGGGCAGCGTCACGATGTAGGCCGTCATGTCGTCGGCCGTCCAGGCGTTCAGGTGCGTGCCGCCGTTGCCCATATACAGTTCCCATATCTCATCTTTCTTGACGTACTCCCGTTCTTTGTCCATATATCCGAGGATTTCCTTGCGCAGCCGCACACGCTCGGAAGCGGTGTCGGGTATTCCCCTGTTCTTGAGAGCGTAGATGATTTTGTCAACGGAGTCGATTTTTGCAAGCCACACCGATTCCTTGGCGAAATCTTTGGTGTTGAGCCGGTGCGTTCCCTTGAACATCATGTGCTCGTACATATGGGAAAGGCCCGACCTGCTGAATTGCTCGTACATGGACCCCACGAAATAGTAAAGCCGGCAGGAAACGATTGCAACGTTGGTGTCCGGCACGATAATGATGCGCAAACCGTTTGGAAGCGTGTCGTAGGTGACGGGAATGTTGATGTCGTAGGCGGACGCGGTGAGCGGCATCACAACGACCGAGAACAAAAGGAACAATTTTTTCATCGTGCGGCTCCGAGGTGACTGAGGAATGTTGATTTCCTGGCGTTCGCTTTATCGTGAGTGTTTTCTTGGTGAATTCTGTTTTTTGTTCTTTTCGATGATCCCCCGCAGCGTCTGGTAGCCGTAATGCAGCAATAAATGATCAAGCAAAACCATCGACGTATAATTCTCGGCAACCGGCCACACGCGCGCGACAATGGTCGGGTCCCGGCGGGTAATGGCCGCAAGTTCCTTGTTCTCCAGCGTATATTTGTCGATGGTGTGCTGCTTCTTTGCAATAGTGGGCGTGGGTTTTACTGCGAGCCGGACCACAAGGGGCGCGCCGTTCGAAAGCCCGCCGGTAACGCCGCCCGCGCGGTTGGTTTCAAAGACCACCTTGCCTTTTTCAGAATGTATCTGGTCGTTACTTTGCGCGCCGGTCATGTCTTTGACTGCCATCCCGGCGCCCACCTCGACGGCCTTGACCGCGCCGATCCCGAGCATTTTTCCCAGTTCGCCGTCGAGTTTGTCAAATACGGGTTCCCCCAGTCCGACGGGCAGTCCCGTTGCCACGATTTCCACGACGCCGCCGCTCGAATCTCCGGTAATCGTTATGGCGTTGATGGCTTCTACCATTTGATCGGCCGCGGACAGGTCGGGACAGTTGATGACCGGATGCACGTCATAGGTTCTGCGGATATCGTCCGGTTTGAGCACCGGCGCTCGCTCGCGGATCGCGTCGATTTCGTTTTCAATCTCGGCAAATACGGCCGCTTTTTCGAGGAAGCGCATGTCGGGCGTGATGCGGCGTTTTTTGTACACCTCCTGGTAGAAGGGGTCCAGGTCGCGCCGCATGCGCTTGTAGGAATTCGTGCGGCGTTCTATGTCGGCAAGATCAATGCTGCCGCAACTCACGCCGGCCGCTTCCTTCACATAGGCGAAAACCTTGATGCCGCATTCCGCGAGCACTTTCTTGGCAATGTGTCCGGCGGCCACGATGGTGGAGGTGTAGCGGCCCGAGAAAATGCCGGCGCCCACCGCGTCGTCGTCCGGGCCGTATTTGACAAAAGAGGCATACGAGGCGTGCCCCGGCCTGGGCGTGCGGTTGGTGTCCTGGTATTGCTTGATGTGGACAAAGTGCCTGTCGAGGTTCGGAATGAGCACCGTAACGGGCGTTCCGTTCGTGTGGTTCCTGTTCCCTGCGTTTTCGATGGTGTCCGCGGGATTGACCCCGGTATATATAATAGGAAGATCGGGTTCTTTTCTGGGTGACGACAATTCATCGGCGCCTGGTTTGCGCAGCAGAAGGTCCGAATATATTTCTTCTTCGGTGAGAAGCAACCCTGGCGGGACGCCCTGGACAACGGCGGTGAGCCCTTCCTGATATGATCCGCCGGCCACAGTCGCCTGGAAGAAACGGCCGAAATGACACCCGATCATAACTTTGAAGTCCTCGGCATTGGAATGCCGCAGTTGAAACAAGTTAAATTACCAGCAGTTTTGCGCTTATGCTTACGAACTGCTTAGTAAAATATATAAATTCCTCGGGTGTTCAAACGTGATTAGCGCGGCTCGTACATTTTGGCCGCGTTGGACGAGGAGGTGCGGATCCATGGCTGTAAGGAGGCATCATGCGATCACAAACTCGTGTCGTTGACAGAAAGAAGAGGCAGGCGCTTATCGCAGGCCTCATGCAGCCCGGCCTTGGGCAGATATACAATGGCGAATTGGCAAAGGGCCTTTGTTTTTTCGCCTTGTTTCTGATGGCCGTCATCGGCGGAGTGCGAATCGTCCTGGTTTTTCCGGGCCAGGCGCTTTCGCTGTGCATCGGAGTGGCGATGCTTGCCGCGGTCGCCGTTTCTATCGTCTTTGCCGTCGAGGCATGGAGTTTCGCATCGGCAAAGGGCACAGGATATACGCTCAAATGGTATAACCGATGGTACGCGTATGCCGTGCTATGGGCGCTTTGCTCGCTTTTTGTCATGGGCGCCGCCTTTTCGTACGTATCGGACGATATCCTTCAATCTTGCCGCGTGGTGAGCGCCTCGATGTCGCCCGCGGTGCTGCCGGGAGATCTTGTTCTTGTCGACAAAACCTGGTACAAACACCACCCGCCGAGAAAAGGCGATGTAATTCTTTGCCGGTATCCTGACGACAAGAGCAAATCGTACCTCAGGCGGATTGTGGGGTTGCCTGGCGACACTCTCAAGCTGGGAAGCGGCGTCGTTGCAGTGCCGCCCGGGCAGGTATTTGCACAGGGCGATACTTCCGATGATTCGCGGCATTATGGCACGATCCAGCTTACCCAAGTGCTTGGGAAAGCGCGCCAAATCTACTTTTCCTTGGGCCGCGACGAAGGGATACGGTGGGAGAGGGTGGGGATTGGTTTGCCATAATGCGGTTTCAGGTATTTTCTCATACCTTTTGGCTTTTCTTAATGCAATGAATCATTTTCTATGCTCCCGAAAAAACGAACCGTCGGTCCTGGAGAGAGGTCAATGGCAGGCGTCATCAAGATCAGCAGAGCGCTCCTGAGCGTGTCGGACAAGTCCGGGATTGTGGAACTGGGCAGGACGCTTGCCGGATGCGGAGTTGAGATCCTGTCCACCGGCGGGACCGCTCGCACGCTTTCCGAAAACAACGTACCTGTAAAGACCGTTGATTCGCACACCGGTTTTCCCGAAATAATGGACGGCAGAGTAAAAACGCTGCATCCAAAGATCCACGGGGGCCTGCTTGCGGTCCGGGACAATCCCGCGCATCTGGAGCAGATGAAGAAAAACGGCATTGTCCCCATCGATCTTGTGGTGATCAACCTCTATCCGTTCAAGGTGACCATAGAAAAACCCGGGGTAACCGTTGAGGAGGCGATTGAGAACATAGACATAGGCGGGCCCGCAATGATCCGCAGCGCGGCAAAGAACCACGCCTACGTCACCGTCGTGGTGGACCCGGCGGATTATGCCGCGATCGCCGAAGCGGTGAAGACCGGCGGCGTTACATTTGACATGAGGAAATATCTTGCCGTCAAGGCGTTCTGTCACACTGCGGAATACGACAGCGCGATCGACGTTTTCTTTTCGCGCAAGTACCTCAACGAGGAAGTGCTGAGGCTGTGCTACCGCAACGGCTTTGAACTGCGATACGGGGAGAATCCGCACCAATCCGCGGTGTTCTTCAAGTCCGGGGACTGCACCGAACCGTGCATGGGTACCGCGGAGCAGCTCCACGGAAAAGAGCTTTCGTACAATAATATCGTCGATGGAGATGCGGCCGTGGAGGCGGTCAAGGAACTTGCGGACGTGCCGGCGGCGGTGGTCGTCAAACACACAAATCCGTGCGGCTATGCAACGGGGAAGACATTGGACCAGGCGCTTGAGGCGGCGTGGTCGGGCGACCCAATATCCGCGTTCGGCAGCGTCATTGCGGTTTCGCAGCCCGTCGACCTGAAGGCGGCGCAGGTACTTGCCGGCAGGTTCGTGGAGATCCTTATCGCTCCCGATTTTTCCAGCGACGCGCTCGGGTATCTCAAGGAAAAGAGCTCCCAGTTGCGCATCCTCAAAGTGGGGGACCTTGGACGTAAGAAAGAGGAACGGTTTGTATACAAACACGTGGTGGGCGCCATGCTCAAACAGGACCGCGACGTGATCGAATGTGAAAAGTGGGACACGGTCACAAAGGCGCAGTTCCTCGAGAGCAAAGTGCCGCTCGCGAAGTTCGCATGGAAAGCATGCAAACACACCAAATCGAACGCCATCATTCTGGCCCAGGAATACGCGCCCGGCGTGTACCGCGTAGTGGGAATGGGCGCGGGCCAGCCAAACAGGGTTGATTCGCTTCGCAAACTTTCCATACCCAAGGCCCGGGAGAATTTCGCGACGGAACAGAAAACCGCTGGCGGCGCCTTTACCAAAGAGTTCTCCGAACTCGTGCTTGCCTCCGACGCATACTTCCCGTTCCCGGACAACATCGAGGAGGCACACAAGGCCGGCATCCGGTATATTGTCGAGCCGGGCGGCTCCAAACGCGACAACGAAGTGATTGACGCGTGCAACAAACACGGCATTGCCATGGTGTTCACGGGCACGCGTCATTTCCGGCACTAGCCGGGCGGATGTATATTAGAACCCGTTTGTCGCCGGTCCCTCCCGGTTTCCGCGAGTGAGGAGGGGACGCAAAGGGCGAGAAAAACGGGCAACTTTTTTGCCATAAAGGAACAGTGCCGGTATGCCAAAACATCTTGTGATTGTCGAATCCCCTGCAAAATGCAAAACCATTTCCAAGTACTTGGGCAAGAATTATTCGGTGCGGGCCACCATGGGCCACATCATCGATTTGCCGGGCAAGGAATTCGGCGTGGACATCGAACACGATTTTAAGCCGAAATACACGGTTGCCAAAGGAAAGAACCGGATTCTCAAGACCCTCAAAGACGATGCGTCGAATGCCGATGTCGTATTTTTGGCGCCCGACCCTGACCGCGAGGGCGAAGCGATTGCATGGCATGTGGCGCAATACATTGCCAAATCGAACACAAACGTGAAGCGCGTCCTGTTCAACGAGATCACCAAGCCTGCGGTCCTCAATGCCATAGAGCATCCGGGCGACATCGACATGAACAAGGTAAACGCGCAGCAGGCAAGAAGAATCCTCGACCGTATCGTGGGCTATCAGATATCTCCCATCTTGTGGCGTACGGTGTTCCGTGGGCTGTCTGCAGGCCGCGTGCAGTCGGTTGCTTTGCGGCTCATTTGCGAACGCGAGGATCTTATCAAAGCGTTTGTCAAGAGCGAATACTGGTCGATCCATTCGCAGCACCAGTACAAGGGCATGGAGTTCTGGGCGAAACTCCTGTCCGTTGACGGTGCAAAGGTACAGACGCTGGAGCAAGCCCGAGAAGTTTTGCCGAATGCCTCCGCGGCACAAGCCGTGATCGACCGGGTCAAGGACAAGCCGTTCACCGTCACCGAGGTGCAGCGGGTGGAAAAATCGCGCAAGCCCTATGCGCCCTTCATCACGAGCACGCTTCAGCAGGAAGCGGCGCGCAAGCTCAATTTTTCCGCAACAAAAACAATGATCATCGCCCAGCAGTTGTATGAAGGGCTTGAACTGGGCGAACTCGGCAGCATGGGGCTCATCACGTACATGCGCACCGATTCAACCAGAATTGCTCAGGAAGCGCTTGCCAGCGCACGAACGCTCATCGGCTCGCTCTACGGCGACAAGTACCTGACGCCGGAACCGAGGAGCTATGCCAAGAACAAGAACGCGCAGGACGCGCATGAAGCAATCCGGCCGTCGCAGGTGTCGCCCGATTTTTCGCCCGACAAGGTACGCAACTACCTGAGCAAAGACCAGCAGCGGCTGTATGAGCTGGTGTGGAAACGGTTTCTTGCTTCGCAAATGGCAAACGCATTGTACGATTCGACGCGTATCGACATGACCGCCGGCCCGTGCGTGTTCCGGGCCACGGGCTCCATCCAGAAATTCGACGGGTTTCTGGCGCTCTACGAGGAAACCGCGGAGGAATCGACCGAAAACGGAGAAGACGAGAACGTACGGCTCCCGGAAGTAGCGGCGGGCGCCACCGTCGCGCTGCAAAAACTGCTCGACAAACAGCATTTCACGCAGCCGCCGCCGCGCTATTCCGAGGCGGCCCTGGTGCGCGAACTCGAAGACAAGGGCATCGGCAGGCCGAGCACCTACGCGCAGATCATCGACACGCTGAAACGCCGAAAGTACGTGACTGCCGAAAACAAGCGCTTTATGCCCACGGAAGTCGGCTACATGGTAAAAGACATTCTCGTCAAGGAATTCTCAAACGTGTTCGACGTAGGGTTCACGGCCACCCTGGAGGACTCTCTTGATAAAATAGAAATCGGCGAAGCCAATTGGGTGACGGTACTCAGGGATTTCTACGGTCCGTTTTCTCAGCGGGTCGAGGGGGTCAAGTCGAATATCCGCGATCTCAAGGCGGCCAACCAGACGGTCACCGGCCGAACGTGCCCGGAATGCAAAAAGTTTCCACTTGTCATCAAGTGGAGCAAGAACGGCAAATTCCTCGCATGCCAGGGATTCCCCGCGTGCCGCTATACCGAACCCCTGGAGAAAATCGCTCCGCAGCAGTCGGGCGAAACGTGCGACAAATGCGGCGCTCCCATGGTTGTGCTCAATATCAACGGCAACAGGTTCCTCGGCTGCTCGCGGTATCCCGACTGCAAAAACACCAAATCTATTTCGACGGGTGTGGCGTGCCCGCGTGAAGGATGTACCGGCCAGCTCATCGAACGCAAGACACGCCGCGGGAGATTGTTTTACGGATGCAATACCTATCCGAAATGCAACTACGCAACGTGGGACAGGCCCGTTGCCCAGAAATGCCCGCAGTGCGGCTTCGGCATTCTCGTCTATAAGGATACCAAGCGTAAGGGCGTGTACCATCGCTGCCCCAACTGCAAGGCGGAATTCCCCGTTCCTGGTGCGACGGGCGAGGGTGCCCAGTCAGAAGGATAAGAAGGGTTCACCACCGGGACACAGAGGACGGTGCCTCAGTGGTGAACAAATCTTCAGTTTCATGGTGCCCCACCAATGAAATTCGTAGGCATCATCGGCGCCGGACTTGCGGGCAGCGAGGCCGCGCTCGTGCTTGCACGTCACGGGATAAGCGTTACGCTGTACGAGATGCGTCCGGCAAAGGTGACACCGGCGCACACAACCGGACTTCCCGCCGAACTTGTCTGCTCCAATTCCCTGAAATCGATGGAACTTCCCGGCGCGCAAGCCCTGCTCAAAGCGGAACTCGAATTGCTTTCCAGCCCGCTGCTTGCATGCGCGAAAAGAACCTCGGTTCCAGCCGGGAAAGCCCTTGCTGTTGACAGAAAGGTATTTTCCAAAGCGGTGCTCGCGGAGTTGCAACGTCATACTTCCATTACAATGGAAACAACAGAGGTCGCGCGGGCCCCGGAAGGGCACGATTTCGTTCTTATCGCCACAGGACCGCTTTCGTCCGATGCCATTGTCGAATGGCTTACCACCACCTTCTCAGCCGAATCTCTTTACTTTTATGACGCAATTGCGCCGATCGTCTCCGCGGACTCCATCACCCTCACCAAAGCTTTTTTCGGCTCGCGCTGGCGGCCCGAGGAGAAAGACTACATCAATTGTCCGTTTACGGAGGAGGAATACACCGCTTTCCGTGATGCTCTAATATCAGGCGAAACGACGAAACGGCATTCGTTTGAGAGGGAACAGTTCTTCGAAGCCTGCCTGCCTCTCGAAATTATTGCCTCGCGCGGATACGAATCCATGGCATACGGCCCGTTAAAACCCATCGGCTTCTCGGATCCGCAGACGGGGAAACGTCCATTTGCCCTATGTCAATTGCGTCGCGAAGATGCGGAGGGGGCCAGCTACAGCCTTGTGGCCTGCCAGACGCGCCTGACCCAGGCAGAGCAAAAACGGATCTTCAGGAAGATTCCTGGTCTTGAACAAGCGGAATTTCTTCGGTTTGGCTCCTGTCACCGGAACACCTTTATGGATTCGCCGGAACTCCTGTCGAAGGACCTTTCGTTCAGGAAAATGCCGTCTGTGTTTCTCGCGGGACAGGTGTGCGGGAACGAGGGATACGTGGAAAGCATCGCAACAGGCCATCTGGCAGCGTTGTTTATTATGGCGAAACTTCTTGGTAAGGACCTGGCCCGCCCGCCGGAGACATCGGCGCTCGGCTCTCTGCTTGGGTATGTGACAACCTCCAAACAACGCCCGTTTTCGCCAACCAGCTTTCATTTTGGTTTGCTTCCGCCGCTCCCGGAGCTTTTCCGAAGGGTACTCAAAAAGGAAAAGCAGACCCTTCTGTGCAATCGAGCGATTGAGGATGCGCGGCATTGGATCGCCGGTATGGGGCTGAGCTGGAAATCGAAATAATTAAATACATCTGGGTTGCTGAGCCGGGTGACCCCCGAGTGAGTTTGTTTGCAAGAATCCAATCTTCGGTTGGGGGGCACCCGCGAAGTGCCGCTGTACGGGTGAAGGTCGGGATTCGCTTTAGATTCATTCTCGCATAAAGAAACTTGACAATTGCGGCAGCTATCTTTTGCCCAGCGCCAGGCTGGACCACCGGGCGCGCAAAGAGCTCGGTGCCGGCCGACCCGGCCGTAGGCTTAGGGCGGACCGGCACCGAGGCCGGCTGGCCGAGCCTAAAGGAAGAGCCGCCGCTGCGAAGCAGCGGGGCGCCCGAATAATTATCTTTATATTGCCACGGGTACATCCACGCCGCACACGCTTAGCAAACCAACGTATTATTTGAATATCGCCGCACCGGCTCGGCAAACCACAATCATATCTATTGTTTAGACCACCCTCAAAATCTTATTATCCCTCTTTATTTTCCTTCGCACAATTTCACAAAACTATATTTTATGAGCATGGACTGGCGAGACAGGCTGCTCGCTTACCTCGAAAGGAACACGCATGAATATCCCCATAGTGGAGATGATACTGAGGTCCGGCTGGGTCGCACGTGTCATCCTGATCATCCTCGGCGTTTTCTCCGTCATCACGTGGGCCGTGATTTTCAACAGGTTTTTTTACCTGGGCCGCGCATCAAGAGGCAACAAACTTTTTTTGAAGAAGTATTCCGGGATCAAGGCGCTCGTTGAAATCGAGAAGATGGACCGGACGCTCCTCGGTTCTCCAATCGGCCGGCTCGGGACGAAAGGCGTGGGGGAGTTCAAACGCATTCTCGACGATTCCGCGTCGCACATCGGGATCCGCGACTGGTCGTTTTTTATCCAGAACCAGTTTGCCATCGCCCTGGAGCGGATAGACACGGCATTTTCCGAAATGTCCAGGCGCCTGGACAGCGGGCTGATCCTCCTCGCCATTTCGAGCAGCGTGTGCCCGTTTTTGGGGCTTCTGGGCACGGTGTGGGGCATCATGGATTCGTTCTACGAGATCGGCAACCAGGGGTCCGCGAGCCTGCCGGTGGTCGCGCCCGGCATCGCCGAGGCGCTTGTGGTGACGCTTGTGGGACTTGCGGTTGCGATTCCCGCGGTGCTGTTCTACAATTACTTCGTGCATCGAGTTGACAGAGTGGAAAACGAGATGGACGAGTTCAAAAGCCTCATGTTTTCGCACCTGAAACGAGACATTCTCGGTGTTCTCTACCGTGACAAACAGGGAACAACACCCATCGGTTGATTGCATTTCCACAGGGCCCTATGCACCATGAAATCACGCCAGAGAAGAAAAGCCATTGCGGATCTCAATATCACCAACCTGGTTGACGTGGTATTTACCCTGCTCATCATCTTCATGATCACCGCCCCCATGATGACCCAGGGGGTGCAGGTGGATCTGCCCAAAGCAGAAGCGGAGAACGTGGAGGTAAACGATTACATCCAGGTTTCCATCAACGGCCGGAGCGAGATCTTCATAGACCAGGAACGAATCAACCTCATTGATTTCAAGAAGCGGTTCAGGGAGGTATTTCGGGGCCGCATCAAGACGCCTGTTTTTATCAATGCGGACAAGAAAGTTCCTTACGGCCTCGTCATACGCGTTATCGCGGATGTCCAGAACGCAGGCGTGGTGAAGCTCGGCTTTCTCACGCTGCCCGTCAAAGAGGGAGCCGGTGGGTCGTGACGGCCCTGACTGCAGCAGCCGCGCCGCCACGGGGAAAGGTCCCGACGTCGGAGGCGTCGTTTATCCCGGTGGTCATCGCTTCCCTCGCATTTCACCTGGTGATCTTTGCCGGAATCCCCTTTCTTGCGCGGGTGTTGTACCATGCCGAAAAGTACGAACGGCCAAAGACGTTCACCCTTGTAAACATGCCCAAGGCCCTGGAGCACCCCGCAGCGGCCCGGGCGGCGCAGGTGAAACCAAAGGCGGTTACGCCGGTTCCTAGCAAGTCGAGGACGAAGACCCCGGCGAAAAACGAAGAAAAGCCTCGGGAGAATAACGACCAGTTGAATGAGTTGCTTGATGCGATACCGACCAAAGTTTCCGATCTTTCGGTGGAGGAGAATTTCAAGTATAACTGGTACCTTCAGAACATGCAGTCTCGGATAGAAGAGAATTTCAAACCGCCTATGGGCCTTACAGACCGGAAAGACGCGGCGGTGGTGGTGACATTCACGGTGTATGAGGCGGGCAACATTTCGGCCGTTACCATAGTGCAATCGTCCGGGATCCCGACTCTCGACAATTGCGGCGTGAAGGCGGTTGAAGCGTCGGCGCCTTTTGGAAAGCTTCCGCTTACATTTTCGGACAAGAAACTCGATCCGACTCTGACCCTGTACTATGTTAAGAAATGAAACGGACTCGTCCATCATGAGAATTTGCTCAATCGTGTCGTTCCTTGCGTTCGTGCTTATTGTTTCCGTGAATGCCGAGAAAGTCAATTTGGAGGTATATGCCAGCAACCTCGACAGTATTTCCGTTGCCATACTCCCGTTCAAGAGTGTCGGTGACGGGCGCATTACCAAGGACGAGCCTTGGAAGGTGCTGGCCAACGACCTGGAATTCTCCGGCCGGTTCAGCGTGTTCCGCGTACAGAAGGCCGACACTGCCGAAATGGCCAAGAACAACGTTCCGCTGTACGTCGACGGCGAGTACGAAACGTTTGGCCGGCAGTTTGTTCGCGTGGACTGCTATTTGCGGGACGCGAAGTCGGGGGGCCTTTTGGCAAGCAAGAAATACGAGGGTGACGTGAAGCATCTTCGTCCCATAGGCCATCGGTTCGCCGACGAGCTTATCCGCACGCTGTTCAACGACAAAGGCATTTTTGAAAGCAAGATGCTTTTTGTGAAGGATGAAGGCCCCAAGAAGAACATCATGATAATGGACTGGGACGGCGACAACGTGCATGCGCTCACGGCGACCACCACCGTCAACATTTTCCCGGCCTTTGTGGATTCTTCCACCTTTCTCTGGACCTCGTTTATCCGGGGCCACCCGGACATTTACAAAGCAACGATCAGCGGCAGGGGAGGTGCCATCATGTCGAGCAGGTTTGTCCAGACGTCGCCGGCCTATTCGCCGATCACGGGCAGGGTTGCATTTGCCTCCTCGCGCGACGGGAACATGGAAATTTACACCTGCGATCTCGACGGCAAAAACATCAAGCGCCTTACCAATGCCAGGTCGATTCAGACCGCGCCGCGCTGGTCGCCCAACGGCTTTCAGATCGCGTTTACGTCGGACCGGGTGGGCCAGCCCAAGATCTTCCTGATGGATGCCGATGGTACCAATGTCCATCAGCTTTGTTTCGAAGGCGGCTACCAGGATTCGCCCGCCTGGTCGCCCAAGGGCGACCGGATTGCCTACCAGTGCCTGGTGAACGGCAAGTTCGAAATCATCACCGTGCAAACGGACGGGGCGAACGCATTCCAGGTAACCAATTGCCCGGGCAACAACGAATATCCGGCCTGGGCCGCCGACGGCGCCCACATCGCCTTTTCGAACAGCCGCGGCGGCAGCATAGACCTCTACGCGGTGAAATCCGATGGCACGCATTTGACAAGGCTTACGACCACGGGGAATGCGAAGATGCCCGACTGGGGGAATTGGTAGCGGCCCTTTTTCATGAAAGGCAATGGTATGAAAGGAATTTGGATCGTTGGACCGGTTGTGGGGTGCGTTTCCCTCGGCCTTTTCTCCTCCTGCTCCTCCATCACCCTCCTTCGAACCCGGGAGCTCAAGCAGGTGGAGGCACACGTTGACTCTCTCAAGGCCGATTTGGCCGCCCGGGACGAACTCCTGCAGACCGAACAGAAAAGCCAGAACGAACTGCTCAGGCTTATCCGGGCCGACATGCAGGTGCGTTTCGAGGAACTTGGCCAAAAGGTGTCTTCGCTTGAGGGAAGCTTGTCGGAAAGCAAGTATAAGCTTTCCCTGATCGACAAGAAGACCCAGGAAATCCAGGAACAGTGGAAGGCAAAGGCCGTTGCCGATTCGGCGGCCGGATCGCAGAAAAACACACAGGTGGAAAAACTGTACCAGATCGCGTACGGCGATTATACGGCGGGCCGGTGGGACCTTGCGGCCAACGGGTTTCTGGACCTGATAAACCAGTTTCCGGAATCACCTCTCGCCGATGAGGCGACCTATTGGTACGCTGAGTGCTATCTCGGCAAGAAGGATTTCGACAAGGCCGAACAGCTCTTCACCGAGTACCTCAGGAATTTCCGCAACGGCAAAAAGGTGTGCGCCTCGCTGTACAAGCTGGGACTGGTCTTTGAGAACAGGAAACTTCCGGAGAAAAGAAAACTGGTTTGGCAGAAGCTTCTCTCCACCTGTCCGGATTCTCCGGAAGCTACCGCCGCAAAAGAGCGGATCGCAAAGTAGAAGAGACTCCTGTTCGAAGCACAAAAACAAAATGCCACCCCGAACGCAGGGTGGCATTTTGTTTTTGTGCGCGTCCGGCAGAAGCTACGGCCTATTTTTTCTCGGGCGGAAGCTGGTTCATCTGTTGCTTCAATTTCTGGATCTCGCTGTCGAGTTCCTTCTGCTTTTCTTCCATTTTCTGTTCGGTCTCGGCCTTGTTGGTCTGCTGGGATATCTTCTGCACAATGGCGAACGCGTAGTCGATATCGCTCTTAATGACATCGACGTTTCGCGAGAAGAACGACGACCGGTGGAACTCGTTTTCGAACACTTGAAACTTATCGAGCTTGGTTTTGTCTTCAGCTTGCACCTTGTGAAGGCTGTCGCCCTGGTGCAGCACGGTGGAAGACGGGAGTTCGAGGGAAATCTTGTTCACATCGAATGCCAGCACCTCGTAGGCCTTGCGGTTCACCCTATACTTAACGGTTTCCGCCTCGAGCGTGTCTGCCGGCGGGGCCTTAAGCGTTTGCGCCTTTGCGGAAGCGGCGGTAAGTACCGACAGCGCCTGGCCGTAATTTTTCTGCATGAGATCGGCATAGGCCTCAATGAGCGCTCCTTCGCACTGCAGGGCGGGCTTTGAACTAATCTTCTGCAATGTTTGGCCGTTCGAAATGCAATCGTTCCACTGGCGCGCGCGTAAAGCGGTCCAGCACATACCGAGCAGCGCGTCCTCGTAATAGTAGCTCTGATTGGAAACCGATCTGAGGGCGGTAATGGCCTTGGACAGGGCAAGCTGTTCGTAGAACATGTATCCCAGAAATACATAGGACCTGTTGATTATTTCGCGTTGCTCGTTGGTTTGGACTTTTGATTCTATGCAGTTGCCAAGTGAATTGAGGGCCTCTTCCATGTTATAGGTGAGCACGTAGGCGATTGCAAGCGAGTGCTGGGCAAACGGATATTCAGGATGGTTGTCGGGGATAAGCGAGAACAGCTGGATCGCCTGCTGGTAATTCTTGTCTTTCATGTTTTGCTCGGCCATGAGGTAATAGGCGTGAAACTTGAGAGAGTCCGGCACTCCGGGCGCGTTGAGGAACTGGAACTGGCTGCTTACCACTGCGGAATTTCCGTCCCTGTAGGCGACGCGCATGAGGCCGAGGTCGGCAAACGGGACAACGGAGCTCTTTGGAAAGTCCTGCTTTGTCTGGTGGTAGTCTTGGACCGAAAGTTCTCTCATGTCGAGTTTTTCCAGGCAGGCGCCGCGGTAATACTGCACCCAATCGTTCTTGAAGAAACTGGGAAACTGGACAAGAATCTGGCTAAAGAGAAAGAACGCGTCCCAGTATTTGGCTTCAAAGTACAGCTTGCAGGCCCTGTTGTACAGTTCGTTGGGCGCCATGTCGAGAACGCGGGCCATCTTCTTTGCGTACATTTCTTCCCGGTGCAATCCTACGTCGCCGCGCAGGTAGAATGAATGGGTGGAAACATCCTGCGTGTACGGCATGTCTATGTATTGATACATGAACTGGAGGTCTCTTCCCTCATTGAGGTGGGGCACGTTTACGCCGGCGGCGAACCCGTAGTACTCGTTCGGCTGCCGTATGTTGCCCATGAGGAAATAAATGTTGAGCATCCTCATGATCCAACCGCCCACACGAAAGTTGTAATCGTATTCCACGACGTTCTTGGCAGTGTCCGCGTTGATTCCGGATTGCAAGATTGAGGTTGCGTGTGCAAGAGAGCTGTAGATATTCTCTACGTTGACGTCAAGGCCGGCCTCGATCTGCTTCTCCAGAAAAGAGCCAAACCAGGAAAGTTTCACGTTATTGGTGTAGCTTGGCTCGCTTAAGGAAGAAATGTTCAAATTGTCCAGGACAGGCAATAGAACGTTTTGGAGCGAAATGCCGATTACATGGTCGCCGAAAACCGGGTCACGAACGAGGCGGTAGGTGAGGCCCACGTCTCCGCTCAAATTGTAATACGGATCACCATAATTTGTGCTCATAGAAAGCCCGAGGTTCACCCCGATACTCAGGCCTCCCCAGATGTTGTTCGCATAGGTGCCGAGAATGAGGAGCTTCTGGTCGGACAGCTTTTGGCCCGTGCTTTCCGGAACGCCGTTCACATCGTACTGGTATTGATCTATAGATCCGGAACCCTGTGCAAGTACGGTCACTCCCCACGATTCGTAAAGTCCAACCGGAAACGTGGCGCCCACCTCGCCGAGCTGATAGGCCCCCTGCAATGGGAAAGCCGCGCATGCCCGAAGGTCTATGTAGTCTTGCTCTGTCAATAATGCCGGGTTCGTTGCCGGAGAATACCTTGAAAACAGGTCACGCCATCGGGCGGTGCTCAAGTATTCTCCGGACAGCCCCTGGGCGAGAGCAGAATACAAGCAACCCAGTGCGGCAACCGCGAGGAACGCCAACTGTACCTGTCTTGACAATCCGACTGATGTTCTCATAGGGGAGGTCCTTCACAATAGGGTTATGGGCAAAAGGATGGTCCCTTATTTTAACGGTTTAATGAAGCTGCGATGGCGAGAGATCGCCGGTTCATGGAAATCATTGCCTCAGAAAGTAATATAGTATTGTAACGTCTCGAAAATAAAAGAATTGTTTCTCCGCGATCGTTTTTGTGCGGAAGCGGCAGGCAAGCCTCCGGTGCGAAAATCCTATTTCCTTCCGGTATCATATCATATTTTTCAGGACATGTTTTCCACGTTTCGGGCCATTCGGATTGCCGGATTTTAATCGATGGGCAGAACATGAAGAAACCTGGAACCGCCGTCTTTGCGATCCTCGCAATTTGCACATTCGCTTGGGGTCAGGCCAGCGGAACCGCGGCCCTCCTGGATTCGGCCAAAAACTATTTGGTAAACCAGTTCTATTCGCGTGCAGAGAATTCCCTGCAACGGCTGCTGAGGATCGACCCGGACGATGCCGAAGCATCATACCTGCTTGTTGCGACTGCGCAAACAAAAATACTCGACTACGAGTCGTACGCGGTCGATGCCGATTCTTTTGTGGAGAAAGCAACGAGCGCGCTCTCTGCGCTAGCCAGATTATTGCCGCGAAAACGGGGACGCGATTCGTTGTTGTGCCTTTTCTATATTGGCAACATCCAGGGCGGCATCAGCATTATACAGGCAAAAGTAGGGAACTGGCCCTCCGCGGTGAAGAACGGGGCAAATTCGATAGGTTCGTTCAAAAGAGTCATCAAGACTGATCCCGATTATTACCCGGCCTATCTCGGGTTAGGCATATTCAATTACTATATCAGCCAGAATCTCAAGTGGCTGCCGTTTTTTCAGGACAGACGGGAGGAAGGGCTGGAGCAGGTTCGGCTTTCCACCCGGGCCGAGTTTCCTTATTCCTATGTTGCCAAGAACTCACTGTGCTGGATCCTTGTGGAACGAAACGAATACCATGCGGCGGATTCCATCGCCTCATCGGTCCTTGCGGAACTGCCCTCAAACACGATATTCATCAGGCTTAAGGCCCGCATAGCTCTCTGGCAGCAGGACCTGCCGCTTGCCATTACCTGGGCAAGGAAGCTCATTGCTATTTCGGAAGAACGCGTTCCTGTCAACTGGTCCGATCTCTTGTCCGGCTACCAGGTACTCGTCAGCGGCCTCGATGGACTCGGCAAAGGAAACGAATGCCTTACCATCTGCAAAAGGGCCTTGTCGAAAGATATTCCCGAGCCGTACTTGAGGATACCGTATGTCAAAAAACACCTCAAGTATATCGCAGAGATCCGGAAGAAATACGCCAATTGACGTCGAGGCCGCGCGCGGCGATTTGTCGCGCACCGGATGATTCCTTCGTCATTCCGGCATCCGCTGGAGTATTTTAAGCTATGAATGCCAACCGGTTTCGAGCTGGCCTTTGGGCGGTTGTTACGTGCATTTCGCCTGGGGCTGCGGAATTCTTTCCTGCGGCAAAAATCGATCCTGCTCCGGACAATTTGTTTTGCCGTTTATCAGCGCGGCACGGCACTATGCTGCCCGCATCATCCTTTTCCCAACCACCGCGTGCGGGGTGTCTTTGGATGACATGATGTGGCGGGTTCGGTGCAGCGGGTGCGCCTTGAATGATCGCCGCCGCGCAAACGGAAAGACCGAAACCAAAAGAGAGCCCTTGATCGCCCCGGCTGCGCGATCGGGCGTTACCTGAAGGTTGTCAACTTAAGCGAGTCAACGATTGACTTGTTCTTCGGATTCCCCATGTTCTTGAGTATCCAGAGGTATTCCGCGTACCCTCCGCTCATGCCGACGCGGACGCAGATCCTGTCTTGTGCTTTGAGAAAGTTTTCCTGATATCGTGCCTGTCGTGCGGCATCGTTTACCAGGAAGGAATCCTTGTACAGGACGCTCAGCGAGTCGAGGTAGGTATTGCACAGCATCCATTGCTTGACCTGGTCTATGGTTACCGAGGAATCGGAGGGGGGAATAAATGACACCTTGTGGGGCTCGGCCGTGGCGGTCTGCCCGGACACCGGCTCCTTTTTCTGACACGCGGACGTCAAGACAAGCATGGTGCACACCAACACAAGAGGAATCACTTTGCGCACAAGATTCTCCTTTTTCTGAAATGGGTGACTTGTCTAAAAATTACGTTGTATGGAGGGCGTTGTCAATTTGATTTACCGACGGCGTTTTTCGCATCGCAGTCAGGTCCCAGCGAGCCCTGGGAAACGCGGATGAACATGGGCACGGGGCCAAAGAAACATCTTGGACAACATTTTCTTACCGCCGTACGGTACGCGGAACGGATAGCCCAAAGCATATCTGCCCGCGAACATGAGAACGTGCTCGAAATCGGTCCAGGAAACGGGGCTTTAAGCGTCCATCTCGCAAAACGTTTCCCGGGTTTTCATTGCGTCGAGATCGACCCTGACGTTGTTGGTGCTCTCAGGGCCAGGATGGGAGACGGTCGATGGGTGCTTCACCAAAGCGACGCGTTGGAGTTCGACTTCGCCGTCGCCGGTTTCCCTTTGCACGTTGTTGGAAATCTTCCATATTCCATAGGCGCCCTGGTGATCAAGAAGACCCTTCTGTACGGAAACAACATTCTTTCCTGCACTTTTATGGTACAGCGGGAGGTGGCCGAACGCATAGCCGCCGCGCCCCACACAAAGCGGAATGGATTTCTCTCGGTTTTCTGCCAGTTTTTCGGGAAGCCCAGGATCCTGTTTCGCGTCCCGCCAGGCGCGTTTTTCCCGAAGCCGAACGTGGAGTCCTCGGTTTTCAGGCTCGACGTGGAAGACAATCTCGAAAAGAAACTGCGGGCCGGTCAATGGCGCGACTATTTCGCATTTGTTGACAAGGGTTTCAGAATGAGGAGGAAAATGCTTGTCAACGTCCTCGGCCGCGAGGGCGGCCGTGAACGCTTTGCAGAATTGCTCGGGCGCATCGGCGTCGGCGCGGATGCGCGCGCCGAAGATCTGGGCGCACCCGAATGGCTCGAACTGTACAAGAGATCATGCGACGCATCCTGATACCGGCCGTTGCCGCCGCGTTCGTTTCGGGCGCCCCGGCGCCCGCATTCTGCCAGGTCAACCAATGGCCGCCGGCGCTGGGCATTCCCGTGGCGCCGCCGGCTCCCGATTCGAACCGGACCGTCTACGGGTCGGACCAAAGTCTTTACATTCGCACATTCAAGGTTCGGGATTCGGTGAACATCCAGGAAAATACCCCTTCGTGCGGTGTAAACCAGAACGTTGATTATGCCTTGTCGAACGATTCGTGGTTCAACACCACAGACCAGTTCTTCGACCTGTCGGGTGACGTTGTTAGAAAAGAACTGCCGCTCGGAATGAGCGCGGGACTGGAGTGGACGCCCGTGCTCATTCTTAACAAACGCACGTCGAGTCAGGGAATCCTTGGATCGGTTGAGGCCGGCCCGTTGCTCACGTTCGCTCCGTTCAGCATTCCGATGATGATTCACGGCGGCGCCACGGCGCGGGGATGGAACGACGACATCGGCGCTCTGAGCGCCAACCAATACGGAGCCCTCTCCCGCGACAAGGGATTCTACGCCGGAGCGGAGCTGGGATCGCCGGTGCATCCCGTACCGTTTCTTCCTCTCATTGTGACGGTGAAAGGGTACGGCAGGTCCATGGAAACGTCGAAACTGGTATCGGGGACCGCTTCGGCCCTTCTCTACCTGGGCATGCCCGCAGGCGACAGCCTTTTTGTGCTTTATGCGGACTCTTTGACAGAAGGCAGAGATGCCTTTTTGGGTGAAGATCAGGGGAAGCCGAGCTTTATTGACGACCCGGAAAAAACGGAACGTTCGTATCAGGTGAGCGCCGGATTCCGCGCAAAGCCCAGACTTTTTCTTGTCCCGGGCGCCGTCTACTCGTATACCGAGCACACGCTTTCCTACCCCGGGGCGTGGGGAAACAAGAAGAACACCGATAATGCCGTGAACCTGCTTCTCAGGACCGACACCCTGTTCTTCGTCTCGTATCAGGGAGGCATTAAGGTGGAGTGGGAACGGGAGGACATGAATTCGGCTTCCTCTGTCGGTGCCGCCGGGGGCGCAATCCTGTCGCCGCAACTGCAGACAACGGATTTTGCGGGCAATCTGGCCAGTCTCAACGACTATGTCGGATACCGTGTCGCAATGCTCAATTCAATTTCCAAGTATCTGCAGAACGGCATGGGTGCGGAGTACACCTGGGACATTTCGCGGTATTCAAAGGACTATCCGGTTTCTTATGTTGTCAATGGTGACACCGTACGCCAGGATCCTCCTCTCGACAACGACATCATCGTCAACCGGCAAAGGTTTACCCTGGTGCCCATTCCGTCCTCGTGGGGGAAAGGGTCTCTTTTTGTGGAATACTCCAAGAACATCACGAACTATATTAAGGCTGAAATGAGCGGCAACAACACCGTTGACTGGCTCTATCGGGTGGGCGGAACGGCCGGCTTTACGGTGGCCCAGCGCTGCACGGTTTCCGAAGCAATGACCGCGGACACGAAAGAGACGGATTACGCTTTTCCCGAGACCAAGAGGGGCTCGCCTCCGCCGTATTCCCGAAAATGGTCGTCGCTGCTTTTGCTCAACATGGTCGCGAACCGCTGGCTTACTCTCAGAACCGAATGGAACGAGACATACTCCGACTTTGGAACGTGGAACGCCAAGGAATATATGGACTCCACGGCATTCAAGACGCCCCAGGAAGCAGCAGACTACAAGGATTACTACGCAATCACCGATAGAACATGGGACCACGGCATAAAACTGACCGTTGTCTCAAATATTCTGAACACGTGCCTGGTGAACGCCGGATGCTCCTATGAGTACATCGATGCAAGGGAATTCAATGTCGTGGATCAGACCTATGCCCTTACGTACAGTGCAGGAACTCGTGTGACGCCATTCGCATCGCTGTCCTATGAGCTCAACCGGCAGTTGGTGTTTTACGCCAATTTCGCCAGGACTTTTGACATCAGGGACAAATACTGGGACATCCACGTGTCACTCAAGGGGACCTTTTAATGATGCGTTTGTCCGGATACCTGCTTGCGTTACCCCTGGTGGCCGTTATGTCGTGCAGCGTGTTCGATCCGCGTCCGGTGGAGTATCCGTTGAACGTAGTTACGGTTGATCCGTTCAATTTTGCATCAATCCTTTGGAACACGGGGAAGCAAATTACCAAAGTGGAATACAACGACATATTTTATGATACCGCGACTTTCGTGTTTGCGGACATCAACGGAAACGTGTTCAGCCGGCAGTCGCTCATCGATCATCTCCAAAGCATGTGTCAGCTTTTTTCGATGCAAAATGTTTCCTGGGAACCTGATTCCTTGCAGGATTTCACGATAGCGGACACGTTCTTCGCGGACCGTGCATATTATGTCGTCGCGCTCGACACGTTTCTGATTCCGCCGAAATCCGATACGTTCAGCAGCACGTCATCCTTCAAGCTCCTGTTTAATGCGAACAAAAATACCTGGAATATTTTCTATTGGAAAGACAAGTATCCGGGCGAGTCGATATTCCATCCGCTGTTTGAACCGAGCTATTGACAAGAGCGATGTTGCGGAAAGAAATTGACATGGGGACGTCGAGAAAATACCGCACAGTGGTTTTTGCATTCGCGGCACTGTTCTGCGGGTGTTTTAACCCTTTTTTTCCTCCCACGGGCGTGCCCCTGAGCGTCGACATCGGGCGAAGCACGCCTGCAGGTACGGTGGAGCAACTGTTCCGCGCCTACCAGACCAGGCAAATCAATTTGTTCATGGACCTTTTTTCACCCTCAAAAGATTTCAGGTTCTACGTGTCGCCGAGCTTCCAGGCCGATTATGCCAAGGAACGCGGCGGGAGCGCCACGTTGGAGACCATAGACTCCATGTTCAGCTACGTGCGCCAGACATTAGGGATTACCGAGATGTACTATTGGACCTACGATGATGAGATTCAACTCACCAACAACATGTTCACGCAAGCGGCGGACATAGGATATTCGGTGGATCCACAGCCCATAGATACCAATGCCATCAATTATTTCAAGGCTCCCGACGGCACGCAATACGCCGAAGTGGTGGTGCGAGGCGGTGAACTGGAGATTCAGGTGAACACGGGCGACTTGACCATGGTGGATTATTACATCGACATAGGCGTGCAAGTGTATTATGTCGAAAGGGACCCGGTACACCCTTCTCTCTGGGTCATCGCGAAATGGTTCGATCTTGGGACGGCCCAGTAGCCCCGGAGTCAGTTGATGATAATATTGGTTCGATACGTGCAGACAGGACAGGTTGCCGCGCCTGAAGAAGGGTCCTTGGTGATGTCCTTGTTCACGGAAACCGAATAGCCGTACCGTTGAACCAGCACCGTGTTGCACGACGGGCAGCACGTGTGACTTCCCTCATCCGGATCGACGTTCCCCAGGTACACATAGTCAAGCTTTTCCCGTGCTATTTCGCGGGCACGAACCAGTGATTTGTGCGGCGTCGGCGAAACGCGCATCCTGTAACGGGGAAAATACCGGGAGAAATGCAAAGGGGTGTCTTTCCCCAGATGTACCGCGATATAGTCTACGAGTTCCCGTATGTCCTTTTCCGAGTCGTTTTCTCCGGGAATGAGCAGGTTGGTGATTTCGAGATGACACCTCTTCTTCACCGTTTCGCAAGCAGCAAGGACCGGAGCGAGCGTGGCCTTGCACAGTCTGCGGTAGAAACCGGGGTTCATCGATTTGATGTCGATGTTCATGGCGTCGACCAGCGTGAGCAGATCTTTGAGAGGCTTCTGCTCCATGAACCCATTGGTAACCATGACGTTTTTTAACCCGTGCTCCTTGACAATGGCCCCTACTTCCATGATAGTTTCGAACCACACAAAGGGTTCGGAGTACGTGTAGGCAATGCCGATTGTGCCGCTGTTGATTATTGAATCTGCAAACTCTGCGGCCGGTATTTCCCTGGTGGGCTGTATAGTTTGTGAAATTTCGCAGTTCTGGCAGAACTGGCATTTGAAGGTGCAGCCGTTGGGGCCGCTCGAAAAGATGGACGAACCTGGAAAGAAATGGTACAACGGTTTTTTTTCAACCGGGTCTACGGCTGCCGAAACCGGCCGGCAGTATACGAGCGAATACAGGACGCCTCCCGTATTCCTCCGGGCAAGGCATATGCCGGTCTTACCATCTGTCAATAAACAATGATGAGGGCAGAGGCCGCACCTCACCGTTTTTTCTGCGTCCGGCACAACGGTAAAATAATCGGCCTTCTTCATAGAGGACCTTGAATGCCTTAGCCCGCGCAATACCCGCGACTTGGCGAGGGGTTAGCGGGCGAAAGGGCACCGCAAACCGTTTGGTTTGCGAATCATGAATAAGATGTTCTACCGCTCCCTAAGGGCGTAGCCCAATTACAAGTATCTTTTCCCTGGGCATGGAAGAAAAGGCAAAAACTATCAAATAGTTGGCCGAAGGCCAGAACATCCTACCTTTAGGAACGAAGAGACAATCCCCGCCACTTGGGGCGGGGTTCTTCCATGCCCACAGCGAGCGACTATTGCTATGTTTCTTTTCATAGGGATGGAAGATTCGTGCTGCGGCGGTTTTACGGCGGCCGCTCACGCACGCTCTTTTGGGCGTTTGGGCCGGTTTACTCCGGCGTCGTTCCTTCCTGCGCCGGCGCGTTATTCGACGCCGGCGCTGCCTTGGGTGCGTGTTTCTTAACCGGTACAGGAACGGCCTGATGGGAGTTCGCCTTGTTTTGCAGGATTTTCATGTCGTCAAGTAGTTTGGCCACGGTCTGCTCCAGGGAGTTGAGTTTCAGGCTGGTGTTTTCCTGGTTGGAAAGGATCTCCTGCATCTTGGTCTGCAAAGAAGGCCCGGTGAGGGTGACAATTGTTCCGGTGAGCACGGCCGCAACGATGGAAACGATAATGATTAGAATAAGCGTTGGAAAGGACGGAAGTATTCTGACCTTTTTTCTCTGGACCGGGTGATCGAACTCCGTTTCCGCTTCCGAGGAGCGGCCCGCCGCCGGTTCCTTCCTGAGGTGTGCCGCGGTCGCAACAGGCGGTTGCGTTTTCTGCTCCGCGGGCTTTAGATATGGTTCACGTGAGGCTGACTTCTCGATTCTTACCGGTGAAGTCCTCAGGGATTCGATTTCAAATGCCTCCTGAGTTTGGTTCCGCGTCGCAACGGGCGTTGCAGGCGCCGGTTGTTTCGGGGATGCTGCGGCAGGCCGGGGCGCCTGCGCTTTAGGAAAACTTGCCACATCAAATTCCTCACCCGGCGCTGCAGGCGGAACGACATTCTCCTGGATGGGCGCGGCAGTGTGTGGTTGCATTGCATCCTTCTTTTGCGCGGGCTGCGATGCCTTCTTGACGAGCGATTCGAGGTCTATTTCGTCATCCGGATCGGTTTGCGAGAATTCCTTCCTGGGAATAGTGCCCATTGCAATCCTCCTCTGTTAAAGAATGTGGGTGCGGGTTCGGTTGCTGCGGCGCCTCGGGACTGGACTTTTCTACTCTGAGCACAATGGCGTTACCGCATACCAAAATATACAAACCGCGGCCCTACAAAAAGGATTTCGGAGCAAATTTTGTGTGAACGCCGATCCGGTTGCAGTACCTGACAAGAGGGCAGCTATCGCAGCGCGGGTTTACAGGAAGGCACCGGTGCTGGCCGAACGATACGAGATACGAGTTGATCATGAGCCACATGCGTCTGGGCAGGATGCGGCGGAGCTTCATTTCGGTTTCAAACGGGGTTTTTGTGTTTATGTACCCCAGCCTGTTGCAAATCCGGTGAACATGCACGTCAACGCAAATGGCAGGTTTACCAAATGCGACAGCAACCACCAGGTTGGCCGTTTTCCGCCCCACGCCCGGCAGTTGAACGAGTTCGTCAATGGTGCTCGGGATTACGCCGCGGAACAATGCATGCAGCGCTGCGGGCAATTGCTTCAGATGCTTTGCCTTGGTCCTGTAGAATCCAACCGGAAAAATGAGTTTCTCCAGGCGTAACCGTGACACGACATCCAGGTCGTCAAGATTCCGTATCGCGGAAAACAACCTGCGGGACGCGGCTGCCGTGACATCGTCTTTCGTCCGGGCGCTCAGGATGGTGGCGACGAGGACCTTAAAAGGGTCTTTTGTCTGCAATTCGATGAGGTCGACGACCGGCACGCGGTGCAGCGCGAATTCCTTCTTGAGAACCGAGTAGACTGAGCCGATGTCCAGGGGGCTGATGTTCTTAGGCATGAACCGCACGCTCGCCTGCTACCGCCGGACCGATTCGGGGGATTTTTGGGCATCGATTCCGGCGATGATGCCGGAGAGGCCGCGGGCATAACCGCTGTCCGGGTACCTGGACACAAAGGGAACTCTGTTGATTTCACCATTTTCCAAGGCGGCCTCGTAGGGAAGCGTGCCGAGCACCCCGATGGAAAGGGCGAGATCTTGCTTGATGATCCGGGCGAATTTCTCTGCCGCCTCGTTCTGGCCTGCGTCCTTGACTGAATTGATCACGATGAACATTTTGCACACGTCTTCGAGGAAGAGCTGGCGATAGGCGCTGATCTTGCCGGGCGCCTTTTCTTCGAGTTTGGCAAGAAGATCCCTGAAAGGTACAGTTTCCCCTGTGTTGTCCGGGTCCACTGCGCTGCGGATGAACGCCGTTATTTCCTTATCGTGGTAGAACCTGCGCAACAGACCGCGTACAAGAAGATTCTTTATGAAGGAGAATGCGTTTTCAAGTGTGGCCGGCAGGGGGTCAACGAGAATGATGCCGAGGGGAGCGAGCGAGAAAAAATCGGTGGCGCGCTGGTGCGTCCCGGTAGCGATGTCGAAGATAATTGCGTCGACCTTGAGTTTCTGAATTGCCCTCAAAAGTCGCTGGCGCTCGGAATAATTTGGGGAAGCAAGCGAAAGAATGTCGCTCGCCGAGCTCAGGAGCTTCAGGTTCGGGTAGGCCGTGTCAACAAGGGTGGTGGAGAGATCGGGCCGACGGTTGTTAAGAAAATCGTCGAGAGACTTGTCCGGATGTCGAATGCCCAGAATCGTGTGCAAGTTGGCGGTCCCGATATCCGCGTCGATCACTACGGTTCTCCTGCCTTGTGCCGCAAGAGAAAGGCCCAAGTTGGCGACAAAGGTACTTTTTCCTATTCCGCCTTTTCCTCCGCCCACTGCAATAACAATCTTATCGCCCCAGTACATACCTAATCCTGAAAGTAAAATTAAACCCCTGTGAAACCGGTGAACTCCACCCACTTCCTCATTGCGGTGAAGACCGTACCAAACAGTAAAAAGATACTTTCTGTTTGTCTCATAAAGACGTAAATTCTGACGTCCTCAGGGTGACATCATAGCTATGCGATTATACCTATATTCGCGCGCGCTCGGCAGGTTGTGGGGCTTCGAAACCGGCACGGAATGGGAAACAAGAGTGTGCCGTCAAACGGCACTCAATCAACGCCGACCTCTTTGAAAGGGAAATTTGCACCTTGCATGATGATATCTCGGCATTGGGGTCCGCAATTGAAAATCAGGTCGATGGCGGAAAGGTCGGGAACAAAATCGTGGGGACCGGTGGACCAGTGCTGGGGATAGACCGGACATTTGAATTCCTGAAAGGTGACGCTTATTCCCGCGTCTTTCATGAGGGTAACGTCCAAGTAGTCGCGGCCGTCCGCGTCGGCCAGGTAGGCGGTTGCCTTGAAATGCTTGCAAATGTTAACCAGCCGCTCCGTGGACTCGCCCTTGAACCCGTAGTCGGACGAGATGACCGTTTCCGCGGTTATTCCCATAATGCCCGCGAGCAGGCGCACCGAATCGATGTTGATCCTGTCTATTTTGCTTGCCAAAGCGCAATAAAACTCGGCAAACATGGGAATGTATTTCTTGTAGAAAGGCGTCGTGCCGTAGCATGCGTCAAGCGAATGCAGGTGATTCTTCTGCCAGTTCCGAGTAAAATCAACCTGAACTTCGTTGAGCTTTTGCGGAAACTTGTAGGTGGTTGGCACCGACAGCCATTGCCATGATTGGGCGTTTCGGATACGGTTCCGGTTTTGCCATTCATTCTTCTCGAACTGAACGTCGTTGAGAAACACGAACAGGTCCGCGCCAGCCATCTTGTGGAAATACCCGGGCCGCGGCATGTAGTGCGGCTGGTGGACGGCGAGTTTCATACTCCTTTTTCCTCCGGTGTATTCCTGCAAACTGGGGTCACACCCTTGCTCTAAAATATATCAAATGCTTCAGCTCATTGCGACTCAAGCGCCGTGCATGACGCTCGGGCCTCAGGTGAGTGCTCATACGCGCACCCGGATTATTGACAGGCCCGAGGAGAAGAAGGTAGTTTCGAATGCTGTGCCACGCATGGTTCACGGGGCGGTTGCGTGCCCGGATCAAACGGACAAGGATTCCGGGTGAAGGGCAAACCGCAGATTGCGCTCACAATCATTCGGACGCCGCCGGAACAAACCCATGTACGCATGGTCCGGGGAAAAAAGGTTTTGTGTGCGTACCACGCGTAAGGACCGCCATGGATCCAAACAGCCGGATTGACTACGCGGACGCGATACGGGCGTTTGCAATAACCTCCGTCGTCTTTCTGCACGTCGCCTCACCAATCGCCCAGAGCCCCGGTACTTTTCCGGCGGCATGGTGGTGGATCGCAAACGCCGTGTATTCCTGTGCAAGGCCGAGCATCGCCTTGTTCGTCATGGTGAGCGGCCTTCTGCTTCTGTCGCCATCCAAAGAAGAGGGCATTGGATTCTTCTTGCGCAAGCGTTTCGTGAAGATTGCAGTTCCGTTCATTGGATGGGGAATAATCTATTTCTTTTGGAAGACGCACATGCAGGTTTCACCCCGGGGATTTGTGCGGCTTGCCCGGGAGTTTGTTGAAGGTCCGGTGTATTATCATCTGTGGTTCATTTATACCATAGCCGGAATCTATCTGGCCACCCCGGTGTTTCGCGTCTATGTCAAGAACGCATCCCGGTCGAACCAAGCATATCTACTGCTACTTTGGATAATCGGCACGTCGGTGTATCCGGTGATCCGGCATTTCAGCGGAATAAACGTTGGAATTCCCATACTGGTTGCCGGGGGATTTCTGGGAGCGTTTTTGCTCGGAAACTTTTTGCGGCCCTTCCAGGCTGGGACCAGGAGCGGACTGTGGCTGGGCCTGCTTGCCGCCCTGTGCCTGGGGTTCACCGCCGTTTCGGAGTATTTCCTTTCATCGCGGCTAGTGGGAGCTTATGACGGGACGTTTGAAGATTTCCTCAGTCCGAACGTGGTGGCGGCTGCAACGTGTATTTTCCTTATTATCAAGTCATTGCCGTTAGAAACCTTGCGGAGGCGCGTTCCCGTGCTCAACAAGATCATGGCGGGGGTGAGCGGGGCCAGCTTCAGCATTTATCTCATGCACATTCTCGTGCTTGAGATCCTCAAGGGGCATGTGCCGGGAGTTGTGATTGACGGATGCTTTATTCATCCGGTTGTTGGAATTCCGGTCACGGCGGTGGGTACGATTGCGGTGTGTGTTTTCGTGACGCTGGTGATGCGAAGGGTGCCGGTTGTGAGGCAGATGTTCCCGTCCTGAACCCCGCCTTGAACATCGTGCGGTTTCGGCATCCGGTGTACGCTGCTGGAGAGCGGAACAAGGAATGTCAGGGCTTCTTGGGCGGCGAAGAAGTTCCGATTATGAATTCCAGACGTATTTCCACAGTGTTTGAAAAGGAAGACAGCGTGTTGCCGGGATCGGCGGCAAACGGGTTGATGTCCCTATTCTGCAACAGGCGGCCGTTCTCCCGAAAGAAACCCAGATATCGCCCCACGTACGAAATGGAAACGTCCATGCCGGAGTTTTGCGAAAGACCTTTGGCCGTCGAGATGCCGACCCTCCACGCGCCCCCGAAACCCCAGGCACGGAGATCTTTGATGGCGCTCAAGGCCGGGCTCACGATGGAATCGGCTATTCCCGACGAGTTGATTGTCGTTACCCTGTAGAGGTAGGACAAGGGAAGTGCGTAAACGCCCATGAGAAACGAAGTACGGTCGGACCCTTCTATCCGGAAATACCTGTCGTTAAGCGCATGCCTGTACAAAACTCCCACGGAGAAGGTGGATGAACTCAGAGTCTGGCTGTAGTCGACTTTCCCCGAAAGCGTGTCGTGCTGCAGGGTAGCCTGGAGCGTCTTGCCGATGTAGCAGAAGGCCGCTTCGAATCCGACTGAACTTCGACGGTAGACAAAAGGCGTGTACGAAACGGAAATAGGGAAGAGGACGTTGTAGGTATTGACGGGCTCCGTCACGGAAAAGCCGAGCGTGTCCGGATTGTTGGGCAGGATGTTGCCCACCGAGTCCGGAAGGGTATTCTGCCAGCTTGAAAAGATATCGTAAGAACCGAGCGCCCAGCCGATGCCGAAACTGACAAACGGTGTTTTGAGAAAGCGGCTCGCGGTGTCCTGAGGCGGAATCGCCGGCTTTTGCAAAGGCGAGCGTTTGAGCGAGGTATCGGAAAGAACATGGTGTGCAGCCTTGGTTGCGGAATCGGAGGTTTGCGAGGCGGCGGGAACAACCGAGGTATCCCGGTTCGCGAGTGCGGAAACGGTCCTTTGAGAGGTGTCCGATGATTGTGCGGCTGCAGCGGGCCTCGCGGATTTCCCTTGCGTGGTGTCTTGTCCTGCGGGGAAGCCCTGCAACGCGAAGAGGGCTATCATTACTCCTGCGGCCGCAAAGGTCCGCTTTCTTTTGCTCGTGAGAAAACGCCGCTGGAAATGGTCGGGTTGCGTCATCCAGCCTGCCCCGTTCGTCTTTTTTCCGCCGAAACTGCATGAAGATACAGGGGAAGTACTCGCTCTACGGTTGTCCACCCCGTGGCGTCGCCAATCCGTTTGGCCGCAATCATCGCGCACGACAGACCTCGTTGCAAAGGACACCGTTCCACGGAAAATGCGTTAGGCCTTTCCTTGAGAAAAGCAAATACCCGGCTCTTGCCGTAGCCGAGAGTATCGGTGATCACGACATCGCCGGCGTCAAGCGCATTCCTGAATTCATCTTCGGGAGCAAGCGCGTCCGGGGACAGGCGCGAAATCGTATCATCCGTCCTTTCGAACCTGGCCCAGAACACTTCGCCGTTTCTAGCGTCCGAAGCACACACGATGCGCGCCCGGCGTGCGTTCCACGAACCGGCCATGCTTTCCAGGGAAGAAACGGGAAACACCCGGGCATCGCGGCCGAAAAAGAAACCCTTGAGAAACGCGATCCCTATTCGTAGGCCGGTAAACGAGCCCGGACCGACCGCGATTCCCGCACAGACGATGTCCTCCGCTTTCGCCGCATTGGCGCCCAAGAGATAGTCGATGCTTTGCGCAATATGCTCGGCATGCGAATGGCGAAGGTACCGCGACACGGCCATCACCGGCCGGTCCTCCTGTGCCAGTCCCACGCCGAGTTCAACCGAGGAAGTATCTATGCCGAGGACGTAGTCCATGAGAACCCTCGCAGAAGCAAAAACGTTTCGAGGCGATCCGGTTCTGTCCTGAAAATCACGGTCAGGGCGTGATCGGGTTCTTGAGGGCGACCCTTATCATTATGTCAATGAGCTCCTTGTACGAACCGCCGGCGGCCTTGAAGGATTTCGGGAGGAGCGAATTGGCGGTAAGGCCCGGGAGCGAATTGATCTCGAGCACATAGAGCGTTTCGTCGTTGCCCAGAATCATGTCGGTGCGTGAAACGCCGCGGCAACCGAGCAACCGGTGGCATCTGAGCGCCAGGTCGCGGATCTGGTCCAGCAGGTGTTTGCTTCTCGGCGCGGGAACGATCTCCTGCGAACCGCCATCCTCGTATTTCGACTTGAAATTGAAGTAGTTGCCCTTGACGGGACGGATTTCTATCGGAGGAAGGGCCTCCACGGAACCGTCGGGCTTTTCGAGAACCGCGCAAGTGAATTCGGGCCCTTTGATCCCCTTTTCGACAAGGATTTCCCCGGTGTACTGGAGATATTCCTCGAGTTTGGTGCCAAGGCCCGCGCCGCAATCCACGCGCGTCATGAGCCTGCTCGAACCGGATTGCGGGCACTTGACAAACATGGGATAGCCGAACTTGTCAGCCAGAAATTTCCAGGTCACTTCGGGGTGGTCTTTTCCGGCTATGGAAAACGGCGGGGTTCGTATGCCGTTTTGTTCAAAAATGAATTTGGTTGCTATCTTGTTCATTGCAACGGCACTTGCGAACACGCCGGATCCCGTGTAGGGGATCATCAGGGTGTCGAGAAATCCCTGCAGAAGGCCGTCTTCGCCAAAGGAGCCATGAACGGCCAGAAAGGCGACATCGCATTTCTTCCACACTTCTTCGGAAGCGTACGGCTTGAACGGACCCTTGAAGATTTTGTGCTTGCCGGGCTCTGCGCATTCGTCCACCGTGGGGATCCGTTTCCGGATGTCGCAGTAGTAAAACTCCTGATTGACAGTGACGAGGACGGCGCGGGCGCCGTAGCGCCTGCGGTCAATGTGCTTGAGCACTTCTATCCCCGAAAGCAGTGATATCTCGGCCTCGGCCGACGGACCGCCCATGATGACATTTACGCGGATAGACATAGGTTCGCATCCTTTATCTTCTTGCTGATGACTTCAACCGACTGGGTCGCCGCAATGCGGTACTGCAGTCGTGAATCCCGTTCTCTTACGGTCACGGTGTCGTCCTGGATCGACTGGCCGTCCACGGTGATGCAATAGGGCGTGCCTGCCTCGTCCTGGCGCGCATACCTGCGGCCGATGGACGAATTGAGGTCGAAAAACGAGTGCACCGAATTGTCGAGCAGGTCACGGTATATCTTTTCCGCCTTCTCGGGCATGCCTTCTCTCTTAACAAGAGGCAATACGGCGGCTTTGATCGGCGCAAGGCTCGGGTGAAAATGCAGCACGGTGCGCGCGGCGTCCCCTTCGCCCTCAACATCGTACGCGTCAACAAGGAACGCGAGCGTGGCGCGGTCGGCGCCTGCCGCGGGTTCGATGACAAAGGGAAACATGTGCTGTTTTGTTTCCTCGTTGAAAAAGGCGAGGCTCCTGCCGCTCGCGTTGGAATGCTGCTTGAGGTCGAAATCGGTGCGGTTTGCAATGCCTTCGAGCTCGCTCCACCCGAAGGGAAATTTGTATTCTACGTCGGAACACGCTTTCGCGTAGTGCGCGAGCTCGTCCTTTTGGTGATCCCGCAGGCGAAGGTTGTCGGGCTTTATGCCCAGCGATTTGTACCACGCAAGCCGCCTGTCCCGCCAGTACTCAAACCATTTCTGATCTTCTTCAGGCGGGACGAAGAACTCCATTTCCATCTGTTCGAACTCGCGCGTCCGATAGGTAAAGTTTCCGGGCGTGATTTCGTTGCGAAAACTCTTGCCGACCTGCGCTATGCCGAAGGGCGGCTTGAGCCGGGCGGCCTGCTGGACATTGAGGAAATTCACGAAAATGCCCTGGGCGGTTTCGGGCCGCAGGTAGACCACGGCTGATGAGTCTTCCACCGGACCCATGAACGTCTTGAACATCAGGTTGAACTTCCTGATCTCGGTGAGCTCTCCGCCGCACTTTGGACATTTCTTGAGATCGGTAAGATGGTCGGCGCGGAACCGTTCCTTGCACGATTTACAATCCACGAGCGGGTCGGTAAAACCCGCAAGATGGCCTGATGCCTCCCAGACTTTTGGATGCATGAGAATCGCGGCATCCAGCCCCACGATATCGCGGCGGTTGGTCACCATCGCTTTCCACCACGCCTCTTTTACATTGCGTTTGAGTTCGACGCCGAGCGGGCCGTAGTCCCAGCAGCTTGTGAGCCCGCCGTATATTTCGCTCGATTGAAAGATAAAGCCGCGCCTCTTGCACAGAGAAACCAGTATCGACATTAGGTCCGGAGATTTGGAAGCCATCAAGTAGTCCTTTATTGTTCTATTGTAACATATTACTATTTAAATAGATATGGTCCAAGATTCTTGGCAATTCTGTTCCTGATCGGCAATGAACCATCTATTTCAAAATCCTTGCCGGTTATCATTTCGAAAAGTCTGATGTACCGGAGGGAAAGTTCAACAACCAGATCTCTTGGAGCAGCAGGCAGCACTGCGTCTTTGTATGGATCGCAATGTTCTTTGAACCACAAGCGCAGAAACTCCTTGTCGATGTTCTCGGGCTCCCGATTATCATTGATTCTCTGCAGGTAACTGTCTTTGAGCCAGTACCGGGAAGAATCAGGAGTATGGATTTCGTCAATGAGAAGGATGTTGCCTTCCTCATCCATGCCGAGCTCATATTTCGTATCAACAAGAATGAGGCCGTTTTGATCTGCTACATGGGTGCCCCGATCAAAGAGTGCGAACACGATTTTTTCGAGTTTTTTCCAGACGTCTTCATCAATGAGGCCGCGCGATACGATTCCCGCCGCTGAAATCGGTTCGTCGTGCTCGTCGGATTTTGTCGTCGGTGTCAAAATAGGCTTGTCGAATTTCCGGTTCTTTGTCATGCCGTTCGGAAGTGCGTTTCCGCAAATGTTTCGCTCGCCCCTGGAATACAGCGTCCAGGCTGACGTATCCGTGGACCCGGTGAGGTAGCCGCGCACTACAAATTCCACGGGGAAAACTTTGCATTTCCTGGCGACCGTAACGTTGGGGTCGGGAATGTCGAGAACCGCATTTGCCACAATGTCCTGTGTGTTGTCGAACCAGAATGAACTCACCTGGTTCAGGACCTGTCCCTTGAATGGTATCGACGCGAGAATTCGGTCGAACGCGCTCTGGCGGTCCGTGGTAATCAGGACCAGTTTATTCCCAAGGTCGTAGGCATCCCTCACCTTGCCTTTTTTTCTGTTCGGGAGGTTGAGGAACGATGTATCGTCAAGGCAATTGTCCAGGTTTTTTTCGATAAATTCTTTGGCAATCATACTACGGTCCCGCAGTGAGCCGGTTGGGGCAAAGATCATCGTAAAAGAAACATCCAAAATAGTTTATGTCGGCTGACAGGGTAAAGCAATCCCGGCAGACGATACGGTTTCCATTCGATAAAGGCCGGTCAAACTTCATGAGACCCACACTCTTAATATTTGTTCACACAATGGCAAAACATGTATCTTTCATGAGGTTCTCTGCATCGGCATGCTCCCGCACGCTTGTGGAAAAAATCAATTGAACTCCGCCGTGACGGTGCGAGGCGGGTGCCATGGCGCAAAGTGCCGAACATAATTCGAGACGCATTACGGAGCTTGAACCATGAAGACGCTCGGCATCTGCTTTGGCGCCACGACCGTTCAATACGCTGTCGTGAAGGGTGATGCCGGATTCAAAGCAGTGGAACAATCGGGACGCATGGTGCATGAAGGCAACCCGGGGCGTGTGCTGCAGGGCCTGCTGGGCGCCCTCGACGTGTTTGATATCGACCGTGCAGCAGTCACGGGCCGCAGCTTCCGCGGGGCTGTCGAGCTCACAAGCATCTCCGAGCCCGAAGCAATCGAGAGCGCTCTTTTCGAAGACTCAAAAGACAAGCAATTCCCCAACCTTGTGGTTTCCCTGGGCGGCGAAACCCAACTGGTGTACAAGATAGGAGAGAAAGGCGGCATTGTTTCGGTCCATTCCGGAAACAAGTGCGCTTCCGGGACCGGAGAGTTCTTTTTGCAGCAGATTCGCCGCATGGGACTGACGCTGGAACACGCCGTTGCCCTCGCCGAAAGGGGAACGCCGCACAGGATCGCGGGCCGCTGCAGCGTGTTCTGCAAGAGCGACTGCACGCACGCTCTCAACAAGGGCGAGCCAATCGAGAACATCGCGGCCGGCCTCTGCACCATGGTTGCCGACAAGATTACCGGTCTTATCAAGGACATGCCGCGCGAGAGGGTCATGCTCGTGGGCGGCGGCACTCTCAACACCGCAGTTGTGAGGATCCTGCGCACCCGGTTTGCGTCGCTTGACGTGCCGGATACCGCCTCGTTTTACGAGGCATACGGCGCGGCCCTGTGGGCATTCGGAAATCGGTGCAGAAAGATTCCGGGCGCCGGCCGCGACCTCGTCCGCGGAACAACCATGTCATTCGGGCATCATCAGCCGCTTGCACTTTCTCAACACCTTGTCCAATTCAAACAAGCCCAGCGCGGCGCGTTTGACAAAGCTGCCGACTACATCCTGGGTCTGGACGTGGGCTCAACAACCACAAAGGCCGTCCTGTTGTACAGGGAAACCAGACGGATCGTTTCATCGGTATATCTGCGGACTAGCGGCAACCCTGTAGAGGCCTCGCGCGAGTGCTACTCGGCGATTCTTTCCGATCTCGGCGGCCACCCTCCCAGCATCGTCGGCCTCGGCGTAACAGGCTCCGGACGCCAGATTGCCGGTTTGCATGCGCTCACGTCGAACGTCATCAACGAAATCATTGCGCATGCTTCGGCTGCGGCCCATTTCGATAAGGATGTGGACACGATTTTCGAAATAGGCGGTCAGGATGCAAAGTACACCTTCCTTACCGCCGGTGTGCCTTCGGATTATGCAATGAACGAGGCGTGCAGCGCCGGGACGGGATCGTTCCTCGAAGAATCCGCGCTTGAATCCCTCAATGTAAAAATGGAAGAAATCGGAGATCGTGCGCTTCTCGGAATCGCGCCCCTGAATTTTACCGACCAGTGCGCCGCATTCATCTCAAGCGATATCAAGCTCGCCGGACAGCAGGGAATCGACAGAAACAATATTCTAGCGGGCCTGGTCTACTCGATTTGCCTCAACTATCTCAACCGCGTCAAAGGCCCGCGTCCGGTAGGAAAAAAAATATTCATGCAGGGCGGGGTCTGCTATAACAGGGCCGTGCCGGTTGCCATGGCGTCCTTGCTCAAGCTGCCGATCGTCGTTCCACCCGAACCGGGTCTCATGGGCGCGCTCGGCGTTGCGCTCGAAGTGGACACCCGCCTGTCACTCGGAATCTCCCCGGTCCAGCGTTTCAACCTTGCCGAACTTGCCGGCCGCGAAGCGGTAAAAGAAGGGACCTTCGCGTGCGCGGGCGGAAAGGAAAAATGCGATCGGAAATGCGAGATCGCCAGGATTCGCATCACTGGGACAATCCACCCCTTCGGCGGGACATGCAACAGGTACTACAAC
>Ga0181527_1000625_pt1 | contig 40053 bp, 35 predicted proteins | sample PEATcosm2014_Bin_30_FD_119762 | JGI IMG/M metagenome (GOLD analysis project Ga0181527, IMG submission 119762) | Peatland microbial communities from MTU Mesocosm Facility, Houghton, MI, USA - PEATcosm2014_Bin06_60_metaG | ecosystem: Environmental > Terrestrial > Soil > Wetlands > Peat | place...
GCAAGCGGCGCGCTCTTGTAAACAAGTTGCTTCGGAACGTTAATGCATGCCATCATGGGGCACACTTTCGGCAGATTGTACGTGTAGGTGAGGAGCACGCCGGTGTCTCCCATTGGCGCCACTACGGTCGAATCCCAGGTGTATTGTGTGCAGCAGTCCCAGTTCGGTATGATGATGGTGAAGGTTATCGGGTCGGCAGTGGTGGGATGCGGCAGATCCACCGCGAGAGAATCGGCTGCCGATGACTGCGCAACGAACGACAGGATTGCCATCAGGATGGCTGCGGACAGAAGTCTTGCTTTAGTCATGATCATCCTCCTTGGTTGATGTGTAAACCTATTGTTTGCGTTTCTTATCGGTGCCACGTCGAAATACTGTCCGGATACACTACTGCCGAACTCGTGTCCGCCACCGTGGTGAATGTTGCTATGAGCTGATCGGGATTGGCGGGCGTGACCTTGAAGTTCGCAAAAAGGCCGATTGTATAGCTGCCTGCGGGAAGCGGTCCGAGCAAAAACTCGCCGTCGTTTTTCGTGACCGTGTAGAAGGGCGATCCGGAAACATACACATACGAGAGCGCAAGGGCCAGTCCCGCGGAATCGGTGGCAATACCGGCCAGAAGGCCCGGATGTTTCAGCGTATTTATCGTATCGGCAAACACCGAATCGGCAAAGGCAGGAATGTTCTTGATGAATCCAGTTGCACTGCGCGACTCATCATTGACAAGAAGGTTTACGTATCCCTGGGGCACGGCGGCAAAAGCGAACCGGCCGCTGTCGTCTGCGGCAGCGGAGTCACAGAACCCCGGAGGGCTCGCGTAGGGGAGATAGGATTGGCCGTAGATCGAGACCCGCGCTCCGGGTCGCGTGGTGCCGGAAATACTTTGCGACACGGAAGCCACGGTGATGCCGGCATTGCCGGTCTGCGAGCTGTTTCCTCCGGCAAGCGGTGGCGTGGAGCACAGGCACAAGAACGCGCTCAGGCCGGCGGCGATTACCCTGATGATACGGGAAATTTGTTTCATTGTTTCACATCCATTGGCGATCGTTTGTTTTCAGCCCCTGCCCGGCATGCTTTGGACATTGGAAATGCCTGTAGGTTCACTTGATATACCCGGTCTGCGTCCGCATCCGCGTTCGCGATTTCTGCGATCCTATTGCTCGTGTCAATAAGGACTTGTCTGATCTGCCCAAAGGACTTTGCGCTTACGCCGACCGTTGCCGTGCCGATGTAACGCTCTTCGCGCGCCACGCGGTCCAAGGCTTCCTGAGCCAGCCTCATGGTTTCCTGCTGGAAATTGGCGATGCCCAGCGACCGAACATTTTCTCCGGTCGTGATGGCGCCCGAGGTGAGTTCGTACGCGCCACCGTGGTTGATTTTTACAAAGCCGAGTTCTTCGAGCAGTTTGAGGGATTTGCGCGCCTGCGAAGCGGTGATGGGCGGCGAAACCATGCCGGCCAGCCGCTCGTATTCCTTTTCCGAGGCGGTAAACCGATGCATGCCGACAAGCGACCTCACGGCGCTGTGATGCCAGGCGGAATAGAAATCGTACTGGTTCGGCTTGACGGTGCGTACTTCTTTGATCTTTTGCAGGGCATTGAGTTCTTGGTAATACTTGTTCCGTTCCTCTATGGTGCGCGCCTGGTTGAACGAGACCAGGGCCTCAAAGTACCGCGCCTCAAGGGGGGAGTGTTTCAGGATTTCCGAGAGCCTGTTGGCGGTGTACTTGGAAAGCCCCTTGGCGCCCTTGACAACCGACGTGAGCCACGACGTGGAATTTATTCCCATTTTCAACGCGAACCATCGGTTGGAGCCGGGAAGGCCACGTGACTTTCGCTCAATGATCCAGTCATTGAGGTATGCGCGAAAATCGGTATAGGTGACTAGTGGTTTCAAAAAATCCGCCTCAGAAGTTGTTTGCTTCTTTCACTATTTCCATTGTTCCTGGTGAGCACCTATGTTAAACATACTGCGAAATAGCTTTAATTTCAACATTTTTTATCAGCCAGTGGTTATTTTCCGCTCTCCTTGGTGAGCACTTTGAGCGGGCGCCCGAGCTTTGCGTACGATCGGCATTTCTTGTTTCGGGGTGTCCGGTTCTCGCTATCGCCCGGGCTGTCGGCAGCCGCCTTTTGCGTTCAACCAACGTCTGGACAAAGAACCTGCAGCATCATATATTTTGTATACGGTTTCACCCGCAGGCTGCCCGACGTGTCGCAACCGGGACTGGTGCGATTTCCCGATAATCCTTGGCATGCCCTGCTGGAACCGTAAGAATCTGCCGGCGCTGACAGGGTTCGGCCCGTACAACAAAAAACCGGGCGCCGCCGCGGCCGTCCGTTTAACCTTTTGTCAAGGAGAACCCCGTGTTTCCTTACCATTGTATCGGCATCGTACCGTTGGTGCTGCTGGCGGCCGCCCTTTCCACAGCAACTGCCGGAACCTCCGACGATCTCATCACCCTTGCAAAATCCGGGGTCGATGAGGAGGTGGTGAAGGCATATATCGAGAATTCCGCCACTCCGTTTGTCCTGACATCCGCCGACATCGTGACGCTCAGGGACCTGGGCGTTTCCTCAAAACTGATCATCGAAGCACTCAAACACGATCAGCAAAACGATTCCCTGGTGACAACTGACACCGAACCTGCGTATCCTGAATCAACCGCAGCGCCATCCGCCCAGGCCGCTGTTTCGCCGGTAACGGCCCCCCCTGCGGATGAACAGAACATTTCATTTTTTTACTCCGCGTTGTATCCCTATGGTACGTGGATCAATGTCGACGGAAACTGGTGCTGGCAGCCTAACGCAACCACGCTCGACGACGACTGGGCGCCTTATTGCAATCACGGGCACTGGGTGTTGACGGACTACGGCTGGACCTGGGTTTCCAGTTACACTTGGGGATGGGCGCCGTTCCATTACGGCCGATGGTTCCGCCGGCCAAACTACGGATGGCTCTGGCAGCCGGATAACGAATGGGGACCCGCGTGGGTCGCCTGGAGAACAGGGTCCGATTATTGCGGCTGGGCGGCGCTCCCGCCGAGAGGCAGGTTTGTAGCCAACCAGGGTTTTTTCTTCGGGGCCTCCCTGGTGGATGATGATTCCGAATTCGGACTTTCATTCAGTGATTTTTACTTTGTTCCAATGGACCATTTTTACGACCGCCATCCGTTCGCCCATGTCGTGCCCTCATCCCATGCCGGGGACATCTACAGGAGGACCGTTTTCCAAAAGAACAGTTTCTCTGTTGTGAACAACCACCTGGTCAATCAGGGAGTGCCGGTGTCGGCAGTGGAAAAAGTGGCCAAGACGCACATTAGCCCCGTTGCCCTTGTCGAAGAGCACCTCCGGCCGGGTGAGCCTATCCAGAGGACCACGTTGAGTACAAGTAAATTATTGATCTACAAGCCTTTAATTTCAGCGGCGGCGCCGCAAGACCCCGTTGCAATAAAGGGAAGGTTCACAAAGAATGTTTCCGGTTTCGGCAGGGTAGTAACGCCCAAGGCGAATCCGGAGTCGTGGCAGATGTTGCAGAACGGCCGGAAGAACGCCGCGGATCTTACCGCGAAGAACCAGAGTGCGGCCGCCCAGGCTGCACAGGCGGAAAGAGCCCGCCTTGACGAACAGGCAAAACAAGAAACGAATCAATCGAAACTGGCCGCCTTGAAAGGGGAAGAGGCCGTGCAGGAACTGAAGGCACGGCAAGCCCAACAACATGTGCAAAGAGCTCAATCCTGGAAACCTCCACAGGAGATAATTCTTCCGAGAACTCCGCAACCCGCCCCTGTTTTCCGTGCGGAGCCCCCGCGTGCTGAAAACAGACAACCTGTCGCCAAAGCGCCCGAGAGAAGTCAACCGGTAAGCATTCCGCCAGTAAGCCGGCCGACGGAACAGTTTCAAAATCAGGTACGGGAGCTCAACTCCGAAGCGCGTGTGGAGCTGCAGCGGAAAGAAGCCGTCGAATCAACGGTCCGGGCGCAGGCGCAATCACAATGGCAGCAGCAACCTCGCCAGCAACCTCCACCAGGCAGGGGCGAGGTAAACAAAAGGTAAAGACAACTAACCTGCGGCGCTCGCGGGTCGCCTCGCCGACGCGGCTTTCTTTATTCCTTTTTCTTTTCAGGTGCCATGTCACCTTCCTATTCCATCGACCAGGCACGATGCACGTTCTGCGGCGGCTGCTCCTCGGTGTGCCCGGCGCAAGCCGTACTCATCCGCGACGGCGCCGGCAGGATCGCCGAAAACTGCATCCGGTGCGGCAACTGTTTTCGCTTTTGCCCGATCTCTGCCGTCAAGGTGACAGAGGGAAATCTTGACACATGAAATATGACGCCGCCATCGTTGGAGCGAGTATCGCCGGCCTGTACACCGGCATGAAGCTTGCTCAAAACCGCTGGCGGGTGGTGGTCGTCGACCGCCGGAGCGCCATCGGCGTGCCGGTCCCGTGCGGCGAGGCGACGGGCAACCGGGCGGAGCTCAGCCGGTTTGTAAAGATTGACGAATCGTGGATAGCGCGCGACATCGAGGGGCTCGCGTTTCACCTGAACGGCGCGGAGGCGGTGAGCCGGGCCGTACCCCAGGCGGGTGTCGTGCTGCACCGCGACAGGTTCGAGCAGGCGCTTGCCGCGGCCGGCACATCCCGCGGCATGGAGATCCGGCTCACAACGCCCGTTGTCGGCCTTGCGCGGTCGGGCGAAACGTTCACCGGCGTGCTCCTGGAAAACGGCGACGACGTGGAGGCCGATTTCCTGATAGGGGCCGACGGTTGCGAGAGCCTGGTGGGTCGCTGGGCAGGCCTCACCGGCCCGCTTGCGGAGAGCGAGGCATTCTCTTCTGTCCAGTACAGGGTCGAAAGCGGATTCTGCAACGACGGCTACCTTCATTTTTTTGCCGGCAGCCGGGTGATTCCACGGGGTTACATCTGGGTCTTCCCAAAATCAAGCACGACGGTGTCCGTCGGAGCGGGCCTCTACGGGAGCGACCGCAGCCCGCCCCGGGCGGAACGTTTCCTGGAAGCCTTTCTTGCGTCGCATATGCCTCACGCGGCCAGGCGTAACCTAATCACGGGCTGCGTGCCTCTGGCGCTGTGCCCCCGGCGTCTCTGCAAAGGCAACGTGGTCCTGGTGGGCGATGCCGCCCGGCAGTGTAATCCACTTACCGCGGCCGGCATCATGAACGCGCTTGAAGCGGCCGATTTGTGCGTCCGCAAGCTTCTCATGAGTAAAGGAAGCACAAACCATCTGCTGTCCTATTCGCGAACCTGGAACGGGCGTCCCCGGCGGCAGCAGAAAGTCTTCCTGGTCCTCAAGGAAGTCTTTCTGGCGTCAAGCGATACCGAGATCTCCAAGGCCGTTTTCACCCTTCAATCGGTGTTTAAGGCCGCGCCCGACCGGTCCCGGCCTTTCAGGTTTTCCCTCTTCAAACTTCTGCGTCTCCTGTGCGCCTTCTTTCCCAAAGCCGTTCGCCAATGGCGGGTCCTGTTGAAATGATCCGCGGACTACGCCCAGTACTCGAACGTCACGATACTCCACAGTTCCAGCTCCGGCAGCGTGAACACGCTGGTTGAACCGTCGTTTGTCACCACGATCTTCTGCGGTTCGCCGCCGTACGAATACACGGTTGCGCGGGAGAAATTCCGGTTGAAGAGCGCGTTCGGCAATCGCACCTCAAGTCCGGTCTGCGCGGCGATCCGTTTTGAATGAACGTTATAGTCCAGGTTCACCACGTGCGCCGCAACGGCGCCGTCTCCCCTGATTCGAGGGAACACCCAGGCCTTGTCGCCGGCCCCAAGGGGCACCGCCGGATGCGCCGCAAGCGCCGCTCCAAGCGCCTGCCGTTTGGCCGCGGTTTCAAAGGACGACGGCAACAGGCCGGGCGGCGCAAGCGGACCGACTGCGACATACTCGTTAAGAAGAAAACCGTGCTTCTTTACGAATGAGTACAGGGGTACGAACGTGGCCACAGACCCGCAGTACCACTGCGACGGCGCGCCGGGCGCGGAGCAGAGCATCCGGTGAGGCACCATGAACCGCTGGCCGCATGCGTAGGCGAGCGCGATCCAGAGGCAGACCAGTTGTTCCGCATTCTGTTCCTTCACAAAAGACCAATCCGGCGCGGTTGCGGTGGCCACCATGGGCTTGCCGAGCGCCTCGGCGAGGCTGTAGGCGCGTACCGCCTGCGAAAGCCCCTGCGCGCCCTCCGCAGCGTTGTGGGCCACCTCGCTGGCGCAGTAGGTGAGATGCGGCACAATCACGGCATGTTCGAGCGCGGGCAGGCAGGCATTCGCGCTCAGGCTCACGGGCCTGCCGGCAACGTCGGCGGCAAGCCTGCCGAGCGACACGACGTTGTCGCATGCGCTTGTAAGCTGGAAATCCAGAAACTCCCGATGCAGGGGGATCGCGGATTGCAGTGACAGGTACTGCTCACGGCTCGGAGCGTAGTTCTTGACAAACGATCTGTAGTCGAACGCGTCGAATGTCCCCACCTTTGCAGTGTGCAGCAGCTCGTCGCTTGCTTGCTTTGCGAGATACGACGCGAATCCGGCCATGCAGAAATCGCAGAAGCACCCGCCCAGGGTAAGCGCGGCGGAGGAGCTCCCGAGGGGTTCGTCAACATGCAGCCCGTCCGCGCCGCCCTCCATGGCGTCGCAGACGGTGCGGCGCAGGTGAGCGCGAAAGACCGGGTGGTTGACGCATCCGAAGTAACGGGGGGCTTCCGACGGGGAATTCGTGGGGAGCCACGGCACGACAATGGGGTTGCCTTCGATGTCTTTGGCCGTTGCCGCCGCGAGGTCCGGGTTTGCATGGACGTCGTGGCTGCGGGCGGCAAGGCACCACACGGTGCCGGCGACGTGGAGGCCCTGGCGTTTGAGTCTGTTGACATAGTCAGAGTCGTGGCTGCCGCCCGAAGCGATCACCGTTGCGCCGTATTTCGCGTATGCCGAAAAATCGGCGGCGGGGAAGACAAAGACGACATCGTCGTGGAATAACGTTCGTGTCATGGCAAGCCACCTCCTGGAAACCGGGACACACGTGCCGGAAAAGCGCTACGGGCATCGTCATCCAGAATTATATCATCGGTACTGCAGGTCCTCCACCCTTTCTTGCGCAAAGTACCTGTCCGCTTTTTTCCCTGACGCCCGACCGCGCGTTTTGTATACTATCTGCAGAAAGATACCGGGTCGTCATCAGCCATTTTTTTTTCCAAAGGAGAGACTCCATGAACCGGGCGTGCGGCATCCTTCTCCATCCGACATCGTTACCCTCCCCGTTCGGCATCGGCGATCTGGGAGATGCGGCGTTTGCGTGGATCACCATGCTCAAGGCATCGGGACAGTCGTTCTGGCAATTCCTGCCGCTCGGGCCCTCCGGCCAGTACGGATCACCCTACCATTGCGCGTGTTCGTTTGCCGGGAACCCGCTCCTCGTTTCGCCGCAGAAGCTTGGGGAACGGGGACTATTGACAAAAAGTGAACTTGCCGCGTACCCCGCGCTGCCGCAGGACAGGGTCGATTATCCCGCGGTGGCCCGCGAAAAGGAAAAGTTGTTCCGCATCGCGTTCGGCCGGTTCCAGGAACAGGACGAACTCCTTGCCTTTTGTGAAGAAGAACAATCATGGCTCGACAAGTACACGCTGTTCTGCGCTCTCAAAAAGGAGTTTGGCGACCAAAGCTGGACCTCGTGGAACGGTCCGCTGCGGTTGTGCGAGCAGGGCGCGCTCGACTCCTACGGCAAACAACATGGCCGCGAACTTCTCTACCACGCGTTTGTGCAATACGTCTTTTACGAGCAATGGGCGGCCGTGCGGGACCATGCGCAGTCGGAGGGCGTGTTGCTCATCGGCGACGTCCCCATCTACGTGGCGCTTGAAAGTTCCGACGCGTGGTCGTGTCCCGACCTGTTCGAGTTTGACGCAAACCGCAACCCGGTGCGGGTGGCCGGCGTGCCGTCCGACTATTACAGCGAAACGGGCCAGCTCTGGGGAAATCCTGTTTACAATTGGGATGCGCTGGGAAAGGACGGGTTTTCGTGGTGGATCGCGCGCACAAAGAAAATGCTCCAGTTCGCCGATCTCCTCCGTCTCGACCATTTCCGGGCGTTCGAATCGTTCTGGGCCGTCAAGGCCGGCAGCCCCACGGCACAGGACGGCGCCTGGGTGAAGGGGCCGGGCATGCGGCTTTTTGAAGCCTTACGGCTCGAGATCGGTTCGCTGCCCTTTATCGCGGAAGACCTCGGCGTCATCACCCAAGAGGTGGAAGCGTTACGAGACGAGGCCGGCTTGCCCGGGATGAAAGTCCTGCAATTCGCGTTCGACAACAATCCCGACAATCCGCACCGGCCCTATAATTACCCGTTCGACAGCGTGGTGTACACGGGAACCCACGACAACGACACCACGGCCGGTTGGCTCAACACGCTGTCGGGACCCGACCGCGCGCGGGTCGATGAGTACATCGGTTCGTGCAAGCCTGCCGCGGTCGACGACCTTGTCCGGCTGGCGTTTTCTACAACCGCGGACCTGTGCATCGTTCCCCTGCAGGACGTGCTGGGGCTCGATTCGCGTGCCCGGATGAATACGCCGGGCAGGTCCGAAGGCAACTGGCAGTGGCGGTGCGCGAAGGCGGATTTCACGAGACAGAAACTTGCGCGAGTGGCTGAATTTGCCGCGATATACGGAAGGAACGGGCCGGACAAACAGGGATAGCGGGCACAATCAGACACGCAAGGGTTTCTCCTGGAACATTTTCACATAAGCATTGTCGGCGCCGGTGTTGTCGGCCTTGCCATTGCCGGCCGCTTGAGCGCGGACCACAAAGACATACTCCTGCTCGAAAAGCACGACGGGTTCGGCAGGGAAACGTCGTCGCGCAACAGCGAGGTGATCCACGCGGGCTTCAACTATCCTTCCGCTTCGCTAAAAGCAAAACTGTGCCTTGAAGGCAACCGGAAACTGTACGAATTGTGCGAATCGCATGCGATTGACCACCGGCAAACCGGTAAAATCGTCGTTGCGAACAGCGAAGACGAAATCGACAGGCTGCACCTGCTGTACGCTCAGGATTTCTTTTTGTGCGGAAGCGTGTAGTTGGTGGTGTGGATTTCGATGGTTTCGCCTTCGAGCTCCAGCGTGGCCAGCACGGTTTCGATACTCTTTACTTCCTCGGAATCCTTCAATGTCTGCTTGAGCGCCACGGTCTGTTTCTTGATTTCGCAGAACTTGGCGCGCAGGTCGCTGGTAAGCTCGTTGCAGTCGTCCGACAATTCCTTCATTTCTTCGCGTTCCCTGAACCGTATCTGCGCCGCGATCTTGCCCTGCCGGATCATGCGCGCCCACTGCTCCAGTTTGTAAATTGGCACGGCATATTTCCGCGACGCGTACAGTCCGATGAAAAATGCCACCAGAATGTTGAGCGCCACGCTGACCGCCAAGCTGGGAAGGATGAGAAAGATGATGTTCTTCGGTTCGGAAATCGTGGAGAAATGAGACTTGGTGTCGAGCGTCACGCCATAGTACGAGACGGATTGATAAATAACAAAATAGGTCCCCAGGAGCGTGGCCACGCACACCAATGTGGAGATGATAGCCGCCACGACAATTTTGGCAATCAGCCGCATCTGCAGGGAGCGCTTGATAAAAAAGTTCGACACTGGCTTTCTGTGAAACTGTTCGGTCATTGTTTCCTCATTGGTCGGTTTTGTACACAACCTAGATAAAATAACATATAGACCGGCGCGACACCATCCATGCTTATTTTATTATTAGAACGGGCGCGCGGCAAGGCACAAATGTTTTGAAGGGGCCCGCAGGAAAAAAACCGTGCACTCGCTGCGGTCATTTGAGTATAATTAAAGTTATCTGTCTTGCCTGCGCTGCCGGCGCGGGCCGGGAGTTCGTTACCTCCGCAAGCGAGCATCGTGTCATGACAAAAAACGCCGTGCTGCGGGTCCTGTTTTCCCTGTGGACGCTCATGCCCCTTGCCTACGCAGCGGCCCAACACGCCAACGACACCCTCTGTTTTACCATGTATCTTACCCCCGACGAAAATTCCCTGTTCGGATGCCCGAGCAGCGACGATATGCGACAGGTGCTTTCCGGCCCCGTTATCATGGAGGGAAGGACCCTGTTGTTCTATTCTGTAAACGGCTATGTTCTCTATAACCAGACGGGCGCGCTTTTGGACTCCGCCTCGGTATTCAAGGAGAACAAGAGGCTTGCCAAGGACGACCCCAGAAGGTTGCGGCTCGCGTATCCGCTCGACCAGTCGACGCTCCTCTATTACAGGAGGTCGCCGGACAAGAGCGTGGGGCTCGAAGTGCTTCAAAAGAGGCTGTACAAAAAAGGCCTCGGCAAGGTGGATCCCGTGCACTACGCGACGTTCAAAGATATAGAAAGCGCCCAGTTGTTCAATTTGTCGAACAACTGCATCACCGACGACATGGCAACCAAGCTGTTTCTGCAGCCCAATCTGGTAGGGTACACCTCGCTTACGGGCGGGGAGCGGTGGTGGTCTCTTGACAGATTCTATTCCTTCACCTCGCCGCTCATTGTCGAAAAGAACGGCGTGTTCGAGTCTTTTTTCTCCGGGCTGCTGCACGACCAGAAAATCGACGTCCAGAAGCATCTCATCAACCCGCTCGGGACCTACACCATGGACGGGAAACTGTACTACTACGGCGTCCACACGACGCTCGGTTCCCAGGACCCGGAGAGCGACCAGAAACTGTATTTGTGCGACGCGGCCGGCAACATGCTTTACAGCAATGAATTGCTCAAGCAGGTGATTGTGGATGCGGTCCTTGAGTTCGACAAAAAGAACAATACGAATTTTACCGTCAAGAGGCCGGGCCAGTACGTGTTTACGCCTGCCGTTGACAAAAACGGAGACATTTTCTTCGGCCTCATCGATTATGGCAAGCGCACCATCGACGTAAAGAAGCGCCTGTTCTACCGGTATATTCCCCATATTATTTCCCCGGAACATGAAGACCTGGTCAACCAGCAGCGCAGGTTCTCGTTCAAGCCGCTCCTGCTCGATTGCCCCGAGGAAAAGGAAAAGAAGATGCTGCCCGATATCGTGTACCGCGACGACAAAGGCAAGAAGCGCAAGGCCACAGTCAAGGATCTCACGGTAAAGGGATACCGCGTTTTTATCAGCAGGGAGCCGAACAGGGAGCTCAAACGGAAATTCTCGCAAATTTCCTCAACGCTGCCGGCCTCAATTAAACATCTGCGGGATTCCCTCGACCGTCTGCCCACGTCGTCGTGCCCGTACGCCTTGAGCCTGGAGCACGAGAACAAGGGCACGGTGGCAACCTACTACTATGGCTGCGGCGACGAGGTGCTGTCCGCGCGCGTGCTCAACGTCACCGAGACCTTCGAAGTATTTGTCCGCGTCGACCTTCTGGACTATGCCGAGGTCGTGGTATTTTCGCTCGACGGGTCGTTTCTCAACAGGTTCACGTTCAACCGCAAGCCGTTTCTTGACAGAAAAGACATCATCGCTGTATCGAACGACCGCAGGGTAATTGAAGAGGATTACGAGCGGATCGCGGAGGACTACACCTACTATTCGTGGGACCTCGGGGTGCAGGCGGCCATGCAGCCGTGATTGCGCCGTGCGGAAAGATTCATTCCCTGCCTCTTCACTGATGCCATTGCATCCGGCCTTATGCCACACAACGATTGTCACTCCATTCTTGCCGGACTAAATCCGGAGCAGGCGGCCGCTGTCACCGCTTCCGCCGAATCGCCGGTGCTGGTATTGGCGGGGGCCGGGTGCGGCAAGACCACCGTGCTCACGAGGCGCATCGCGTTTCTTGCGCGGGAGTATTGCCCCGGCGACAACATTCTCGCGCTCACCTTTACGCGCGCCGCCGCCCGCGAGATGGCGCACCGGGTCGCGTTGTTTGCAAAAGGCAATTCTCCGGCAGGAGCGCCGCTGGTCACCACGTTTCACGCATTCTGCCTGCGCTTTCTTCTTCATCCGGAAAACGACGCACCGCTGTATCGGCTGCTCGGCTACACAACGCGGCCGCGGCTGGTGTCCGCCACGACGCGGCTTCGAATGATCGCCGAGGCGTCCGCGCGAGAGGAACGGACCATGCTCTGCATGGATGTGCTCGAACTCTCGGCGCTTATCGCGCAGCGCGCCGTGGTACCCCAGGCAACCGGCGCGTTTTCGCCCGAGGCCCTGTCCGCGCTTGCCGCAATCGAATCAAGGTACGCAAACGCCAAAAAGGAGCGCGGGCTCTGGGACTTTTCGGATTTTATCCCGGGCGCCCTCATGCTGTTCGACACACACCATGAGGTTGCCGGGCGGTTCCTGTCGCGATTCCGTGCAATCCTGGTCGACGAATTTCAGGACACGAATCCGGTGCAGGTGCGGCTGCTCAAGCGCCTCCTATTGCCCCCAAAGCCGTTCTTTGCCGTGGGCGATGACGACCAGGCAATCTATGGGTTCCAGGGCGCAGACCGCCAGACCATCATGGAATTCGCGGCCCGGTTCCCGGGGGCAACCATCCTCAAGCTGCAAACAAACTACCGGAGCACGGCCGCGATCCTTAGCGCTGCCAACAGGGTCTTCCGCGACAAGCCGAAAGACTTCCGAAAAGTCCTTGTGGCCGGCCGCGTTTTCGATCCCGCGCTCGTGAAACGGCATGCTCCTCGCAGGATACTCCTCGAATCGGAGGAGGCGATGGTGTCGTGGCTCATACCTTCCATCGTTGCGCTCAAGGCGGAACACGGCATCGCATTCCGCGAGTGCGCGGTCCTCTTCCGCCTGAACCAGACGCTTGACAAAGCGGCAGAGGCCCTGAAATCGGCCCCGCAGTTTTCCAACGAACGGCCGCAGTTGCTGACGGTTCACGGGAGCAAGGGATTGGAATTCGACGCAGTGTTCCTATGCGACCTTGAGGAAGGCATTTTCCCGAAAAGGAAGACGCGCGCCGGAGGCAGGTCGCTTTTCACGAAAATTGCGTCGGTCCTCCACGGCGCGAAGGACGATGCCGACGAAACGGTCGAGGAGAAACGCCTGTTCTACGTGGGCATAACAAGGGCAAAGCGCTTCCTGTGGCTTGTGTCCGTGAGAAAAAAGGAATTGTACGGAAGGACGAGACAGCTGGAGCCGTCGAGGTTTTTGAGGCTGGTATAACTCACGCCGGCCAGCAATTATTTTAGTCGAAGCCCATGAACATCGCCATTACCAGATTCGTCACCGGCCCGCTCGAGACCAACACCTATGTCGTGTCGCGGAAGCAGGAGCCGGTCCTGGTTATCGACCCCTCGCACAATTGCGGCGAGCTGCTTGGCCATCTCACCTCAAAGAACCTGCCGGTGGAAGCCATCCTCCTCACGCACGGCCATTTCGATCATCTTCTTGGCATTTCGGAAATCAGGGCGTTTGCCCCGGCGGCGCAGGTATGGGTGCATCCCGACGAAAAACCCATACTTCGCAACGCGCAGTTCAACGGGTCCTTCATGATCGGCGCAGCCTTCTCGTTCACGGGAGAGACCCGCGATCTCGCGGAAGGGCCGCGTGCAGTAGGCGCCTTTTCCTTCGAGGTGCTGCACGTGCCCGGCCACAGCCCCGGCGGCGTGGCGCTGGTGTTTCGGGAAAACGGCGAAACGGCGTGCATCTCCGGCGATTCCCTTTTTGCCGGGTCAATCGGCCGCTACGACTTTCCCGGCAGCGACGGCGCCCTTCTCCTCCGCAGCATCAAGGAGAAACTGCTCGCACTGCCGGACGCGACCGTGGTGTATCCGGGCCACGGCGGAAGGACCACCATCGGCAGGGAGCGGCGGCTCAATCCGTTCCTTGTGGAGTGACCTCTGCATGAACGCGCTTCCGCACTTCACCTCGTTTTGCGCCTATCTCAAACTGGAAAAAACGCTCAGCGCCAATACGCTCGCGTCATATACCTTCGACCTGACGCGCCTGGCCGCCTACCTTACCAGGATGGGAATAGAACGGCTTGAGGACGTGGAGCCGGACATTCTGCACCGGTACATTCGCGATCTCTTCGACGTCGGCTTTGCCGCCACGTCAATTCAGCGCACGCTTGCTTCCCTCAGGGCCTATTTCTCCTTTGTCGTGTCCGAGGGAATTGTGCCTTCCGACCCCACCGAGCTTCTGGAGGGCCCCAAATCGAGCCGCTATCTTCCCTCGGTGCTTACCGTCGAGGAAATAACGCGCGTGCTTGACGCCATCGACCTCACAAAGCGCGGCGGCATCCGCGACCGCGCCATGCTTGAAACGCTGTACGCGACGGGAATGCGCGTGTCCGAGATTGCCGAGTTCACCATGGAACAGATCCTTGCTGCGGAAGGCCTGGTGCGCGTGGTCGGCAAGGGCGCCAAGGAGCGGCTCGTGCCCATCGGCGACACGGCCCTGTCGTGGATCGAGGATTACCGCACGACCGAGCGGCCGTTCTTTTCAAAGTCGCATTCGGACAGCACCGTGTTTCTCGGCCGGGGAGGCCGCAGGCTTTCTCGAATGGCAATCTGGAAGATCATTCAGCGGTGTGTGCGGGCGGCGCGCATCACCAAGCACGTTTCGCCGCACACCTTCCGGCATTCGTTCGCCACGCACCTGCTCGAAGGAGGCGCGGACCTGCGCGCCGTGCAGGAGATGCTCGGACACGCAAACATTGTTACCACGGAGATCTACACCCACGTGGATCGCGAATACCTCAAGGAAGTTCACCGGAGTTTTCACCCGCGATATGCAAAGCAGGCCCGATGAAGGGATCGTTTGTCCAGATTCACTACCACAACCGGCCGGGCGGTGTCGCGGAGGTGATGGAGCGTTACGCCGCGGCGTTCCTTGCGGCCGGCGGCGACCGTGGCGCGGCCATTGTGGTGTGCGAGGCCCAGGCTGAGGCGCGCTGCTGCAAAGTTGTAGATGTCAAGGATTGCGGCTACCGGACGTTTCAGTCGCGGGCCTCATTTGCTGCGGCCAGGGCCGGGCTGCTTTCCCGGCTGGAAACAATCGTCACGTCTCCCGGTCTCCCCGCGCCCGTGCGTATTGTGGGGCACAACATGAACCTGTGCAAGAACGCCGCGCTTTCATCCGCTTTTGCCGGCCTCGCGCGGCGTCTTCAAAAGAACTCCGGCAAGTTCCGGTTTTTCTCGGTTGTCCATGATTTTGCGGAAGAGGGCCGCACCGATCTCATGGAGCAAACAGGGCGGCTTGAACGGCGCGGTATACGGCTGTGGGACGATTTGTACCCGGCGCTGCCGAACCTGTGCTTTGTGGCCGTGAGTCCCCGCAATCTTCGCATTCTTGCGAGGGCGCGATATCCGGTGCGGCTGGTGTACAACCCCGTGGATATTCCGGCAAAGCAACTGCGGTCGCCGGGCCGGCCGGCGGCGCTGCGCAGGCTTGAGCGCGCCGCGTTCGATGACCGCATGCCCACAATCTTTTACCCGGCGCGCATCGTGTCGAGAAAAAACCCTGTAGAGGCGATTCTGCTGGCTCATTTTGTCTTTTCGTCCAATCTACTCCTGGGTGAAGACGGAACGAGCAGCGCCGACGAGGGGCTTGCAGTCCGCCTCAGGCGGCTGTGCGCGCGCCACGGCATCAGGGCGGTGTTCGATAGCGGCCGGCTGATGGGGCCCGGCGGGAAGAATCAGGCGTCGGCATATTCCCGCTTGTATAGCACCGCGGATGCGTGCATTTCCACATCGGTGCTCGAAGGGTTCGGCTACGGCCTGTACGAGCCGTGGCTGCACGACAAGGCGCTTGTCGGCCGGATACCTGCCGGAGCAGCACCCGGGACCGATGTCGATTTGTCGGGCATGTACCGCCGGCTTCTTGTGCCTCGCGAATGGGTGGACGAAGCAGGACTCAAGCGCCGCTACCACGCGCAGATGCGCGTCTGCGTCGGCCCGCAAGAAACCTTCCCCGCATTCGAACCCTTTTCCCGGCAGTTCGACCGGGCATTCGTGCGCGGGCGCGGCATCGATTTCGGCTGTCTCGACAGCGCCACCCAGTGCGCTATTCTTGAATGTCTATGCAAAAAGCCGTCGCTCGTTTCGCAGTGGAAGCGCGAGTTTCCTGCGCAAACCGGTGCGCTTGCACAATCACTGCGCGCCGCACTGCAGGGGCCATCGCGGCGCGTGGCCCACAACAGAAGGCACGTTGCGGCTCGCTTGGGGCCCAGGGCTTTTGCCGCGTCCTTCTCCAAAGTCTTCTTTGGAAAGCCTGCGTCCCCGGACCGCAGCCGGCCGCGCGTCGCCGACGTGCGAAAACAGGTCTGCACGCTCGGCGCATTCCGCCTCCTTGCAACTCCGCATGCGGGGAAGGAGCGTCACTACTGCACAATTTTTGCTTGACTTTCTTTGTCAATCATTTGATATTTAGGGTACCTTTTGCGCCCGAGGAGGCATCCATGTCCAACACCACCAAGCACGATCTCATCGTCGACGTGTCGAAGTCGACCGGCCTCACCCAGGCCGATACCAAAATTGTCGTTGAGGAACTCCTCGAGACCATTGCGAAGAACCTCGAGACAGGCAAGAACATCGAGATCCGCGGGTTCGGCACCTTTTACACCCGCATCCGCAAACCCCGTCCGGCACGCAATCCGAAGACGGGCGAGGTGGTCCCGCTTTACAAACGCGTTGTGCCCCTGTTCAAATATTCCAACGAATTCAAGGGGTCCATTTCGGACGCGTTGCAGACAAAGGGCTTGCCGCAGACGCCGAAATAGACGTTAACACGAGGGAAGAAGCAAAAGGGTTTCTCCGCCATGCGGAGAAACCCTTTTGCTTTCAGGCGCGGGCTGCTACAAGTGAAAGATCACGGAAAGTGAAAAATCAGGCATGGGCGGGTAAACGCGACCTTTTTAACGGCTGTCAGACCGCCCGGGTCTGTCACCGTAAAAGTTATCGTGTCGGTGCCCTCAAACGACGTGTCTGCGGCGGTAACAGTGTCGATTACGATATGACGGTTAAAGAACCGGAGTGGAATTATCGGATTAATAACCGAAAGTGCCGCGGATTCCGACGCCTTCAAAAGCCTGAGTGCCGAATATTGTGAATCGACCTTGAAGTGTTTCCCCTTTGAAAAGCTCCAATTCAGGCTGGACAGAGGGTCGTTTGGGTCATGCGCCGTTGTGATTGTGTCCAGATAAATAGTGTCGGTCCTAAAATTGGTGAAGCATTGGCCTGAAGGGAACGTAATCACGGGCGGAAAGTTCGCCTTGGTCACAAAGAACGACGGCTGCCCGACGCCGTAGAGTGCGGGATTGCTGGTGACGAACACCTTGAATGCCAGCTTGATGGTGCCGGAGAACGACGAGTCTATGAGAACGCCGGCAGACGAGGAGTCTCTGGGAAATGGAACGGTAAAGATATGCGACGCGGGAACGCTCAGCTGGTTGCCCGCGCTGTCGGTGATCACCCACGAAAGCGAGTCTTTTGCGTATTCGGCCTTGGCGTGGATGCTTGTGTCGGTGATGACGCATGTATCAAGCCAGATCGGCGCAAACGGGAGCCCCGCGGAGGTTGCCCTGCTCAGGGTGGTGTCCTTAACCTGGGGCGGGGCCACATTCCTTGCCTGAATATGCATGGTGAGCAGGAGCCGGCTCCTGTTGCCCGCCCTGTCTATTGCGATAATGGAATCGGTGTGTCTGCCGGAGTCGGCAGGCGAGAACACGAACAGCGCGGTGTCATTGGTGTACACCATCGACAGGCTGTCGAATTTCACCGAATCGATGCCCACAAGATCGGTAACCAGCGCCTTGACCGTCACCGGCGAAGGGATCGGGTTCACGGAATCGGTGGGCGAAATGAGGAGGATGTTCGGCTTGGTGGTATCGCTCACAAAAAGCGTGCACACCGCCACGCCGCTCACCATGCTGTCCGGGTACAGCACCACCGCGCTGCACACGATGGTGTCCGGGAATTTCCGCACCGTGGAATCCCCCAGAACTTTTATCGTTCTCACCAAAGTGCTGTGGTTGAGGTTCTTGGGCGGGAAAATGGTCTGCTGGCTGTTGTTGGTTGTTGCGCCCGTCCAGGTATATCCGCCCCAGAGGTTGCTGTCCAGGTCGGTGGCAACGAACGTGAAGGTGAATGTGTCGGGCGGCATGAGCACATGGAACGACGAAGCCTGGGGCGCCAGAACGTAGTAGCCGGCAAAAGCTTTTGTCAATGAGTCGCGGACTATGCCGTGGGCAAGGGTCGTGACCCGCAGGGAAAATGCGCCGGCGGCAAGGCACGGGAACCGGAATCCGACCGCGGCGGCAGACGCACTGCGGAACACCACGGTGTCGGAAGCGCCTACCAGAAGACCCGCAAGAATACTGTCGGCCAGTTCGGGGTGGCTTACGATAAGTGAACACGCGTACGTCCGCCCCAACAGCAGGGAGTCTCTGGCCGGGAGAAGCATGGTGATGACGGACGAATAAACGGTGAGGGCGCGGGAAATGGAATCGTGTGTCGCATTCGATTTGACAACCACCACCTTGAGGCTGCAGACGCCGGGGCCCGCAACCGTGAGAGGAAACGTGAATTGGGTACCTGCAATAGGACCGCTCGCGATGATGCTGTCTTTCCCGCCCACGGTCAGATGAACGTCAAAGCTGTCAAGCAGCTTGGGCAGGTAGACTTCCACCGTACACGGCTGCGTGGAAAATGCATTCACCGAGTCGGACTTGGCATCCAGGGAATGCAGCGACTTGCCCGGGACGATTTTCGCGTCCGCCGGATTGGTAAACGGGCTCTGGTTGTTGGCGCAGGCGCACAAGAGCACCGCGAAGACTTCCAACGCGAGAATGCATTTTTTCATGGCGAAACTCCCGTGGCCAAAGCCAAAATTACGGCCGTTAGCGGCCCTCTTCGAGCCGGGTGATCAAAAACTCAGGCATCTTGATCTTCCGCATTTTTGCCTGGGCCTTCTGCACGTCGTAGGCGATGCGGTGATACGTGAAGACCTTCGCGTCGGTATCGATGATGCCGTAACAGGACTTCGAATTCCTGTCGCGCGGCTGGCCGACGCTTCCCACGTTGATGAGGAACCGTACGTTGGCAAGATCGGCGTACTGCAGGGATTCACCCTGATGCACGTACACTTCCTTTTCCTGTTCCAGAACAATGATGATGGGGATGTGCGTGTGGCCCACAAAGCAGAACTGCGTTTCGAAGAACTGGAAATTGAACGCCGCTTCCTCGAGGGACGTGATATAGTACCACATGTTCGGTTCGTAGGGCGTGGCGTGAACGAGGGTGTGGGTGAACCTGATCTCCTTGAGAGGAAGTTTCTTGAGATAGTCGGATCCCCATTTCTTGAGATTGTCGGTTGTCCACTCGATCGCGATTTTTGCATGAATGTTGAAATGCTGGGTGGAAAGCATTCCCACGGCGGCCGCGTCGTGGTTGCCAAGCAGGACCATGGTACAGGATTTCTTGACGAGCTCGATGCACTCGTTGGGGTTCGCGCCGTACCCCACGATGTCGCCGAGGCAGAGCGTTTCGTCCACCTTCCTGGTTGCGATGTCGGCGAGGACGGCTTCGAGCGCTTCAAGGTTGGCGTGGATATCGGAAATCAGGGCGATCTTCATTGTTACGCATTTTCCATGTAGCGAAAGGTGCTCGATCCGATTTCGATCCTGTCTTTGTGCTGCAGTTGATGGTTCTTTGTTTTCTTGCCGTTCACCTTGAACTGTCCGAGAAGCTTCTGGCACCTGATCCACAGGGCGCCGCCCTCCCGCTCGATGACCACATGCCCTTCGTCAACCAGGAAACCGGACACGAAGATATCGTCGTTTTCGGAGACGCCGAGCGTGGTGAGCGGTTTGTCCAGTTTGTAAATTACATGCTTGTTGATCTCGATGAGGACGGCCGAAGCGTCGGATGCGTCTTTCTGCTCTTCCGGCACCACCGATGTTTGCTCCCGCTGGGGGGGCTCGAGCATGGCGAGTTCCTCGTTGAGCGGGACAGTGGCCGGGACTGCGGTATCGGAGCGCTTGGAGGTATCTCTTGTCAAGACATCTTCGAACAAGATGGTATATTTGCCGATGGTGATCTTGTCGCCGTGGGAAAGCGCGATCTTTTTTACCTTGGTGTTGTTGACATAGGTACCGTTGAGCGAATTGAGGTCCGACAGCACATAGGCGTTGTTGGAATCGCGCTCGATCTTCGAATGCCGGCGAGATATTCCCATATTGGAAATGCAGATGGTGTTCTCGGGCAGGCGTCCAATCGTAATGACGGGGTCGTCGAGCTCGTAGGATTTCACCAGCTCATTGTCGAAGAAAACGATGAATTTTACCATAAAGTTCCACCGCGCAATATAATTGAAAATATACAATCTATACCGCTCCGGTGCAAAATATCAATTAGTGACAAGAGAATATTCTTATCGAGCGTCTGCACAATCCAATTGTCCGCCGGGAGTCGCCTGCAAAGATCCGTGCATCCGGAAGGGACGGCGCCGTTGCGAGCGAAGCGAACAATCTACCGCCACATCCGTTCGCCTTCTCGACAATGCCATAAATAAATTTTTCCCTTAAGCGTATTAATGCTTTGCCGAAATTTGTGCCGATTCAGTCCTTTTTGTCGCAAATCCGCAAAAGCCGAAAATCAGGTTTAGCGTTCAAATATTTCTCCGGGTATGCGTTTATTTATTATATTATGACATGTTTTGCCGAATCCACAGGCCCTGACGCGCACACATTTTGAAGAAAAGGCTCGAGGGGGTAGCGATGCCCGAAATAGGATCCTATAAGAACGTATTTGACGATCAGAATGAATTTAACAAGCTCAACGACCTCATCCTTGCCGCGATTCAGGATTTTTCCAGTTATCGTAAGGGAAACCTTACCTACGGCGAGATAATGTTCGTTATGGAATGCGTTCTTGACTCGCTTCGCGGCTCATCGGAAAAGGACGCGCAGGCGGGCGCCAGGATCAAGGGGCTCAACGAGGCGCCCACTTTTTCCACGCTTCTCTCGATTACCTCCCGCCTGGTCGAGGTTCTGGTCAAAAAGGGCCTTGTGAGCTCGGGCGACGAGGGCTTCATTCTTCACGGTGACAAGTAGGACCGCGTTTGTTTCCGACAAGGGAAGGACACGAAATTGTCAATGGATAACGAAACTCCCTATGTGTTCAAGGTGAAATTTCCTTCCGACCTCGATTATGTCGCGCCGGTAAGGAAATTCGTCGCCGAGACGCTCACGGTCAACAAATTTACTCCGAAATTCGCGTACCGTTCCGAAGTAATTGTGGACGAAATCTGCCACAACGCAATTATCCACGGATCGCGCACCGTGGACGCAACCGTGGAAATCGAGTGCAAGATATTCCCCGACCGCCTTGAATTCCAGGTCAACGATCAGGGCGGACGAAAAGACGATGTGGAGAGGCTGAAGAATGTGATGAAGAAAGCCGACGCGCACCGTGCCGATTATCTGCAGGACAAGGATGCGCGCGGTTTGGGACTGGAGATTGTTCGGCTGCTGTCCGAGGAGATCAAGCTGGAAGTGGGCGCAGACAACATGACGACCGTGCGGGTCGTGCGAAAACGGGAAGATGCGTAGCCCGGGCCGGAGCCCGGAATTTGCAAAATACAACACTTGTTCGGCGCGCCTGAGGCGACTAAACCAGGAATCGAAATCCGCGTATGCCAGGACTCAAGATCCAGAAACAGCCCGTTGAGCTACGGCCCGACCTTACCATGTGGAAAATCGACGGCCCCCTGGATCCGGAAAGCATCGGGTATATTCACCGGGAGTTCGATTCGGTACTCGAGACAAAACAGAATTTCCTGATTGCCGAAATGTCCGGCGTCACGCATGTCTCGTCCGCCGCAATCGGGCAGCTCATGGGATGCAGGCAGCTCCTGGTCGAACGCGGCGGCGACCTGGTGATTACCGGCGTCAGCCTCGATATCAAGTCGAAACTGAGCGCCATGGGCGCCACGAAAATATTCAAATTCTACAACGAGATGCGCACCGCGATCAACGCCTATCACTGGGAGGTGGAACGCAAATCGGAAAAGGTGTGGTTGTCGTTCCCGCCGCAACTGCAATTCGTACCGCCGGTGAGGCAAATGGTGAGCCGGATCGCGCGCCAAAAAGGCTACACGCAGCGTGATTCGTTCCGCATCGAAACCATCGTCGACGAAGTGTGCAACAATGCCGTGGAGCACGGCTCGGAAAAAGTGTTGAAGAACATTGAGCTCAACATCAACATCGACCGTGAAAAGATCGAACTTGAGGTCATCAACGCGAGTGATCCCGACAAGATCGAGAACCTCAAGGCTCTCTCCACGGCCATGCCCAAGGCGCCGGATGCAAAAATGGGTCAAAAGCGCGGGCGCGGTCTTGCGCTCATCAAAATGCTTTCAAACAGCCTCGACATAAATTTTTCGGGTGAAGGCACGTCGGTGCATGTTACAAAATTAAGAGAGGAATGAGTATGGAGTCTCAGATTGAACTGGAATACGATGACGTTAAGGGTCACTCCAATACGAAAATGGTGAGGTTCGTCGGCGATCTCGATGCCACCAACGTGGAAACCGTATTGGAAAAGATCTGCAACCTCTTTGACGACGGCTTCATCAACATCGTTGCCGACTTCAAGAAACTTCGCTATGTCAACAGCACGGGCCTCGGCATATTGCTTCACTTCAGCAAATCGGCCAGGGAGAAAAGCGGCAGCTTCAAGATTGCGAATGTCAACGAAAACGTGTATGAGATAATCGAAATAATCGGCGCCACGACGCTTCTGGAAATCTACGACGATATCGACGAGGCGGTGGCGGCGCTCAAGTAACACTCAGAGAAGGGGGAAGGGACAACTGTGAAAAATCTACTTTGTTCGGCACGCACCGGGTTTCAAACCTACACATCATCGGAGAGTTTTTCTATGCATATCAAGGTCGTACGCTCTTGTACGCTCGTGCTCATGATCGCGCTGGTTTCGTTTTGCCAGAAGCAGGACAAGGCCAAGGACACTATCGGCACCATTGACGGCGCCAAGATCACCAAAGAGAGTTACAACTCCTTCTGGGAAATGAGACGGTTGTATCCGACGTATACCGGCGATTTCTTCCCCGGCGAGCGGTCGCTTTCAACGTTCATCGTCGCAACCGAGGTTCTTTCCGGCGACGGCGCGGCAAAATCGTACGCCGGCAAGCTCAAGTCGGACCCCAGTTGGGAATGGCAACAGAGGTATTTTCCCGCGCAGATGTACCTGCAGAAAGTGCTTGACGGCAACCTGGGCTTTACCGACAGGGAATTGGAGTCGTACTACAAGTCGCGCATCGATTCCTTTAAGGTGAAGTCGACCATCAATGTTTCGGTGCCTGCGCCCAAAGCGGCAAACGCCAAAGACACCTCAAAGGCAAAGCCTGCCCCGGCGGCGCAAACCGTGAAGAAGGACACCGTTATACAGAAGACCCTTCCGGAAGTAAGGGACCAGATCGTGAAGGCCCTGTTCCTTGCCAAATATCCGGTTCCCGATTCGCTGTTCAAGAAACGCGATCCCAAAGACACTTCGAAGGTCGATACTGCGGAGGTAAGGAACCGCTGGATGTACATGGTGCGGGGGGATCTGCCGAATTTTTTCATGCGGAAATCATACGAAGAGAAATACAAGCAGAAATTTCCGGACTCGCTCAAAGACTGGTACGGCAAGGGCAAGGTCATCACCGAAGGCGACATGGACGTTATTCTGAGCTGGCTGCCCGAATCCCAGCGTTCCATGTATAATACTCCCGCCGGCAGGGCCGATCTTGCAAAATGGCTCCTCAAATGGAAACTGTTCAGCGAGGACGCAAAGAAGTCCGGCTTCGCCTCACAGGAGAATGTCAAGGCCGTTCTCGAGTGGGCCTGGAAAGTCGAAATTGCGACGAACTACGTGAACGCCGATCTTGTTCCCAAGGCCAGGGCCGGGGTGTCCATTGACACGCAAATGTGCGTCTATGCCATGTGGGACGACCGTGGATCGGCAACGCATGCGGACACGGCAAGCGTCAACCGTACCGTATCGCGCTTTCTCACCAAGGCGATTTACATCAAGGTCGACAGCATGGTTTACGCGCTGCGCAAGAAGCACACCATCGTCTACCTGCTCCCCGAATACAAAGACGAGCAATATGGCAATCCGGTCACCTTGATTGCGCACGCCGACTCGATGCGGGACACGGGAAATACCACCGAAGCCGCCAGCGGGTACCGCAGTCTCGTGTCGTCGTTCCCGTTTACACCCGAAGGCAGGAAGTCGTACACCGAACTGGCAAAGGTGCAGTCGGAAAAAGGCGAATACACCGACGCCATAAAGAACTACCGCGATTATCTTGTTCTGGTGGACGACAAGAGCAAACGGTGCAATACGTTTTTTATGATCGGGTTCATTTACGACGAATACCTTAACAAGTCGGACCTTGCCGAGGTCAATTACAAGTGGGTTCTTAAGAACACTCCCGACTGCGAACTTGCAAACGACGCCGAATTCATGACGTTGCACCTCGGCGAACCCATGAACAGCGTAGAAGAACTGAGGGCCGAGGCGCGCCGCCAGGGACGAAAGGTGGACACGTCGACGCCGGCCCCCGAAATGATGAGCCCCGACACGGGCGCAAAGGTCCCGCCCAAAAAGATATAGGTTGATTTACTCTTAGGAAGGTCTAGAATGCACCCGGCGCACCGGGTGCATTTTTTTTGCCGAAGCACAGTTCCTGGAAATTGCAGTACCTGCAGACGGCCGGCGACGGAGTTTTGGGAAATTCCTCCAGCGGCTTCGGCACGTTGTGTTCCACGTTTGAACAGCACGCCTGCATCTCCCCGGTCTGCGCCCGTATTCTTTCGAAAAACATCTGGAAATCCGTCTCCGCGAGAGTGATTTCGAATTCCTCGAATTCCGGATGCAGGTAGATGATTTTCGGGAATATCGCGGTGCGGGGAATGCCGAAGTTGCAATGTGCCGCCGCCGCATATCCGATGAGCTGCTGGGAATGCTTGTACGGGTCCTTGGCGCCCGTCTTCCAGTCGAGAATGCACACGTCGTTGTCAACAGGGAACAGGAAGTCCATCTTGCAATAGGCCTTGATCCCGCCGATGCGGGTTTCGCCCATGCCGCGGGGTTCTATCATCCAATTGTCCTTGTTGGTGATCGCCTTCATAAACAGCCAACTGTACACCGGGCTTTCTACGAAATTCCGCAGGCACCGCGCTATTTTGGCAAACGCGGCTTCGCGGTCGAGGGCAGCCTGCGTCCCGTAATACGTTTCGATGAACGTCTTTGTCGAAAAATATTCGTCGGTCTTTTCCCGCGCGAACGTGAGGAACCTGTTTTCGTCGATGGTGCTGTCGCTTTTCTGAAGCCGCCTCAGGAACGCCTCGATGATGTCGTGCACCACATTCCCGGTTTCCAGCGGAACCGAGGTCATGTTCCTCAGCTGTGTCACCTTATAGGAAGGGACGCCGGGTACGAATTTGGGATAATAGTTGTAGAAATACTGCCTCTTGCATTTGTCAAATAGCTCGTACCGGGAAATGGACCAGCCGAGGACCGGGGTGAATTCGTATTCGGGATAGTTGAGGACCATGGTGTTGTGTTCCGCGTGACGACCGTAAAATCAGAATATAGTTGATGATAAGCCGCCGTGCCGGCCGGAAATGCGCCGGTGGGACGCGAAGGAGCGGTGCGGGCATCAACGGCTCTTGCGCGGGTCTTCGGGAGAGGCTGCGCGCCCGTAGAATCATGGGGCGACTTCTATTCATTTGTTTCGTTTGTCTATGCCCCCTAAATCCCCCGAAAGGGGGACTTATTGGACAAAGTGTCTTGCCCATTCCCCCTCTCCCGGTGGGAGAGGGGGAATGGGGGTGAGGTTGTTGATTCGGACTAAATCACAAACGAGAGGGTGATGCCGACAACGGTCATGAGCACGAACCCGGGCAGTATGGCACGCTTGAGATCTTTGGTGCCGGAAAAAAACACGATGCCGCCTTTAACGATCGTGTTGGCGGTTGCCGCGATCACAATGGCCCGCGCCGCGATGCCAAGGTCGAGGCCGCCTACTCCGCGGCTGAGCTTGGCCATGGAGAAGGAGATGGCGTCCACGTCGGCCATGCCGGAAAGGAAACTTGACAGATACACACCCACGTTGCCGAAGTACACCTGGCCGACGCGGGAAAAAAGCAGGATGAGCGCGAACAGGAGGCCGAATTTGAGGGCCATACCCAGTTCGAAGGGATTGTCAAAAGCGAATTCGTGCCGGTGTTTTTCGGTGCGCTGCCGGACATAGAGGTACACACAGTAGATGAGGCCCGCGGCCACCGAAGCGGCGACCGGGATGAGGATAGGCCGCACCAGCGCAACATTGAGGAATGCCACTGCCGCGAGTACGCGGAGAAACATGACGGTCCACGCCACAATGATGGCCAGCGCAAAGGGCCTGGCCAGGTTCGGGTGGTCGTGGCTGCGGCTCGAAAGGCTCAGCGTAACGGCCGTGCTTGAGGCCAGGCCGCCCAGGAGGCCGGTGAGGCCGATGCCCCTGTTGGCCCCGGCCACCTTGATAAGCACATATCCCACAAAACTGATGCCCGAAATAAACACCACAAAAAGCCAGAGTTTGAATGGGTTGAAAATGTCGAAGGGCGGCGGCCCAAAGACCCGGTTGGGTACAATGGGCAGCACAATGGCGGTGATCACGGCGAACTTGAGCACCGCAAACACGTCGTCGTGCGTGAGGTGTCTTGCAAAGCGGTGGAGCTGGACCTTAACAGACAGTAAGACGGTCATGGTGACCGCAATCGCCACCGCAAGTGTGAGCGTGTGCGGCCAATACGTGAGGCCTCCCGCAAGGAGCGTAAGGATGAGCGAAACCTTGGTGGTAAGGCCCGGTTTCCCTTTCGCCGCATCGAGATAGTAGTTGATGCCGAAGAAAATCCCCATTGTGAAGACGGTGCCTACGAACGGCCACGGGGACTTCAACAGGTCGGAGAGCAGCGCGGCAGAACACCCGACAATGCCCAGAAGGCCGAAGGTGCGCACGCCGGCCGGCAGCTCTTTCGTGGGAGCCTCGGACGCGTATTCGCGCTGCAGCCCGACGAGTATGCCGATTACCAGCGCGACGCCGAAACGGAAGAACAGGCTTGTGGATTCGTCGAGGATCACTGCGTGCTCCTGCACGGTAATGCCGTCTTACCTAATCGTACTATCTTCCGGGGGTGGTTGCAATCGGAAAAAACGCACGGGACCTTCGCGAGAGGCAGAATGTGACAGGGGGAAACGCTTTGCGTTTCCCCCTGTCACTGGAAAATTCCTCAGGAGCTATTCTTTGCAGCCGCACTTGACACAAAGATCGTGGTACTTGATCGCCTCGTCCTTGTTCTGGAGATTGAACGCCTTTTTCAGGTTATCGCAGTCCTGATACCCCGCTTTTTGCAGGCATTTTTCCGTGTTGGTGCAGGAAACACAAAAGGCCAGGACTATGCACATCGCCGCAAACCCGATGAACCGTTTCATGAAACCTCCTTGTAGGTGATGTATTTCCAACAGAAAATGACCGCGATTCCAGTAAAATAAATACGGGAGAAGGCAGATGCGAAAATGTTTGATGATACTTCGCAGATACAAAAGGCCGGCCTTCATGCACCGCGCCGGGGAGGCGTGCTTTGCCTACGTAAGCCCCACCGCTTTGCCGTTTGCCAGGATCTTTATTTTTGCAGCGGCAGGCACTTTTGGAAGCCCGGGCATGGTGACGATATTGCCGCAAATGGCCACCACAAACCCGGCGCCGGCGGATACCCTTATGTCATTGACCGTGATGCGGAAGTTTTTGGGACGTCCGCGCAGTTTGGGATCGTCGGAAAGCGACAACGGGGTTTTCGCGATACACACCGGCAGGTTGCCGTAGCCGTGCTTGGTGATAAGGTCGAGCTCAGACCGTGAGGCATGATCGAACGTCACGCCGTCCGCTCCATACACCATTTTCGCAACCGTTTCGATTTTTTTGTCAAGCGGCATGCCCAGAGGATACAAAAAGGCAAGTTTGCGCGCCGCGTGCTTGTCAATTGCGCGCAGCACCGCGTGCGCAACGCCAACCGCGCCCTTGCCGCCGTCGCGGAAATGGGAAGCAACGCATGCCTCGACCCCCTGTTTTCCGCAGAACGATACTATTTTATCAAGGTCCTTGGGCTTGTCGTTGTCGAAGCGGTTGATGGCCACCACCGGCTCAAGCCCGAATAGCCTGATGTTTTCTATGTGCTTGGCGAGGTTGCCGAGCCCGCCGTCCTGCGTGTACCCGCCGTGATACTCAACGGCCCTGGTTGTCGCCACGATCACGGCCGCGGCGGGAGCAAGGCCGGCGATGCGGCACTTGATATGGAAGAATTTTTCCGCGCCCAGGTCGGTCGCAAAGCCCGCCTCGGTCACCACGTAATCGGTGAGCTTGAGCGCCATGCGCGTGGCGATGGCGGTGTTTGTGCCCTGGGCGATATTGGCAAACGGCCCGCCGTGTACGAATGCCGGCGTGCCCTCCATGGTCTGAACAAGGTTGGGGTCTATCGCGTCGCGGAGGAGGACCTGCATTGCGCCCACGGCCTGGATATCGCGGGCGAACACCCGTTCGCCTTTGTAGGTGTAGGCAACCACCATCCTGCCGAGCATGTCGCCAAGGTCGAAGAAATCGCGGCACAGGCATAGGATGGCCATCACCTCCGACGCCGGCGTGATATTAAAACCGTCTTTGCGGGGTATGCCGTTCTTTACCCCGCCGAGGCCGACCACGATTTCCCGCAGCGCGCGGTCGTTGAGGTCGATCACGCGGCGCAGCACCACCCGCCGGGGGTCTATGGAAAGCTCGTTGCCGTGCTGGAGGTGGTTGTCTACCATTGCCGCGAGCAGGTTGTTCGCCTTTGTCACCGAATACATGTCGCCGGTAAAATGCAGGTTCACCGCTTCGGCGGGCACAACCTGCGAACGGCCCGCGCCCGTGCCGCCGCCTTTGATGCCGAAGTACGGCCCAAGCGACGGCTCGCGCACGCAAATGGACGTTTTCTTGCCCAGGCAGCGAAGCGCGTCGCCGAGTCCCACCGTCGTTGTTGTCTTGCCTTCGCCCTGCGGGGTAGGGGTCATTGCCGAGACAAGAATGAGGTTCCCATCGCGCCTATTTTTTCTTGACTCATACTCGTCAAGAGGAACCTTGGCGATATAGTGGCCGTGCGGCAGAATCGCTTCGGTATCGAGTCCGAGCTCTTCCGCGACGTCTCTCACCTTGCGGGGAGGCTGGCCGTTACGGAAGCTCTTTGAATCCATCATGCAATGCTCCGGGACATGGGTCGTGGTGCAAGGAAATCGAGTTTAAGAAAGATAGCCTATGGATTGTTGAAAATCAACTACTATGGGAAAGGGGCGGCTTTCGCACTTTTTGGCACCTGCCGTGAACGTAAGATATATTGAAGCTGGCGCAACGGCCCCGTCACTCAACATCGTGAGGCAGGGATATACCATGCAGGAACCTTTCGGCATAAGCCCGGAGCTCTTGGGAACGCTCTCACACCAGCTCAAGTCGCCCATCGGCACCATCCAGTCCCTGCTCAAGACCGTTTCGGACGGATTTACCGGCGAGACCAACGCCCGCACGCTCCAATTTGTGGACCGGGCGTTTCGAACGGCAGGGGAGGCCGGCAGGCTGATTGCCGACCTGCTCAACTACCAGGCGTATTCCCGCGGCGGAGAAATTGACAAGGAGGATCTTGATCTTGCGGCCCTGACCGAGGCGGAGGCGCTTTCGCATGCCTCCGAGGCTTCCGACAAAAACGTATCGCTTCGGGTGAGGATGCCGGAGAATGTCGCGGTGATGGTGCACGCAAACGGCCGCGGCCTCGAGATCGTGATTCGTAACCTGGTGGAGAACGCGGTCAAGTACACTCCTGCCGAAGGTCGCGTGCTTGTGAAGCTCACCGTTCTGGAGAAGAAGAAAAGGTGCGTTGTGCAGGTATCGGATTCGGGATGCGGAATAGCGGCACAAGACCTCCGCGCGATCTTCACCCCGTTCTTCCGTTCCGCCAGGAACAAGTCGGCCGTGCCGGGCACGGGGCTCGGGCTGGCGATTTCCAGGGCCATTGTCACCGCGCACGGAGGAACAATCGGCGCCTCCTCCAGGGAAGGCAAGGGCGCTACATTCCGCGTGTCGCTCCCGTTTCACACCCTTCGGAAAAAGGTACGGCGCGCGGTTGCAGGAAAGCGGGTGCTCATCATCGGCGGGGTGACGGCAGGGCCCAAGGCCGCGGCGCGGCTGCGCCGTCTCGACGAAACGTGCGACATTACCATTGTGGAACGCAGCGAGTTTCTGTCGTATGCGGGCTGCGGCCTGCCCTCGTACATCAGCGGCAGGGTGCATTCTCCTAAATCGCTTATGTCAACTGCCGACAACACCGTCCGTGACATCAACTTCTTCGAATCCATCAAGAACATCCGGGTCCTGAGCAGGACCGAGGCCGTGCGCGTCGACCGGAGGAGGAAAACCGTCCGTGTACGAGACCTTGCCACAGGAGAACTGCGCGAGCTTCCCTACGACACGCTCGTGCTGGCAACGGGCGCCGACTCGCTGTTGCCTCCCATCCCGGGCATCAGGCAGAAAGGCATCTATTCGCTGCACCGGATGGAAGATGCGGAAGCCATCCGAAGCGAATTCGCCGCGAAAAACGCCCGCGACGTGTATTTCATCGGCGGCGGGCTTGTGGGCATGGAAACGGCTGAGTCCCTGGTTGACGCGGGCGCGCGGGTCACCATACTGGAAAAGAAGACCCACGTGCTTTCGTCCCTGTTCGATGAGGAAATGTCGGAAAAGATCCAGCAGGCGCTTAACAGAAAGGGAATAAAGATCGTGACGGGCGTCTCGATCTCGCGCATTTCCAGAAGGGACAACCAGCTCGTTATCGCAACCGACAAGGGTAGGTTCGCCGCGGACCTCATCATTCTGTCGGCGGGGGTGAAACCGAATTCCGAATTGGCACGAGCCGCCGGCCTGCCGGTGAGCGGCATCGGCGCCATACGGGTGAACGCGAGGCTGCAGACCGCCGACAAACATATTTACGCGATAGGCGACTGCGCCGAAAGCGTCAATTCCATCACCGGCAGGCACGAGTACTGGCCGCTCGGCTCCGTGTCAACCAAGATGGGACGCATTGCTGCCGACAACATAGCGGGCCGGGCCTCGGAGTATCACGGGTTCATCGGCACCACCATGTTCCAGAATTTCGGCGTTTCCATGGCCCGCACCGGCCTTACTCTTGCAAGCGCGAGAGCGCACGGGTTCAGCGCGGAATCGATCGTCATCACCGGCCTCGACAAAGCGCATTACTCCGCACATGCAGAATACGTCACCTTGAAGCTCGTGGCGGATACTAGGACAAAGATCCTGCTGGGAGCCCAGGCATACGGCAAGGGCGACGTGGCGCGGCAAATCCAGATAGCGGCCACGGCGATCATGCGGTCGCTCACGCTCGCCGAGGTGTTCGGCATCGACCTCGGGTATTCCCCGTGGTTCAATACTCCCATCGACCTGGTGCAAACCGCGTGCTGCATGCTTGCCGCCAAGATCGAGGGATTTGTGAGGACCAAAACACTTTCCGAATTCTTGCATGACCCCGACGGCGCGCATGCGGTGGACGTATCGCCCTTTTCGGAGCATATTGTCAATGCGATACCGGGAAGCATCAACGTGCCGCTCGAAGATCTGCGCCGGGAGGGCATCCCGTTTGACAAAAGAGAGAAATGCGTTTTGTACAGCAGGACGTCGTCGCGGGCCTACGAAGCCTACCGGTACCTCGTTACCAAAGGCTACGCACACGTGTGGATCCTTGAGGGCGGGTTCGTCTTCTGGGCGCGATAAGGCGGGGCCTCAGGCTTGCAGCAGGTTCTGCACTTTCGCAAGCAGCGATTTCGGATCGACGGGTTTGAGCACGTAGTCGTCCACGGGCAGCCAGGCTTGGTCGCCGGCTTCCGATTTGTAATCGATGTGCATGTCCCTGTCGACATTGGTCATCATCAGTATCCTGGTCTTCTTGAATTTCCTGTCCGCCTTGATTTCGCGCGCGGCCTCGAATCCCGCCTTTACCGACTCCATCATCACGTCGAGGATCACGAGGTCGGGATGGAATTTTGCCAGAAGCGCAAGTCCTTCGGCTTTGCTTCCCGCCTCGCGAAGCTCGTACGCGGGAGAAAGCACCGTCTTCATGACCTCGCGAAGAGCGCTGTCGTCGTCGATGATCAATATTTTCTTCATGGCAATTCCTTTTCCCGGTGAAAGGAAACAGTTGTGGTCCACCTTCATAAATTACAACAATGGTTTGCCGTTTCGGACAAAATTGTTGCCCTCGGCACGCGGCGCCGTTGCGGCTTCCTCCCTATGTTCACCAATACGCCGGATTCGAGTATTTTATCTGCGCAGTGCCGTTTGTAATGGTAGAAAGAGGATCGCATGCGCCTCCACTATTTTCAGCACGTCCCGTTTGAGGACCCCGCTTTTCTTCTTACCTGGGCAAAGCGGAAAGGCCACTCGCTGTCGAAGACCCTTCTGTACGCCGGCGAGGACCCGTGTGCCGCGCCCGGCCACGACCTGCTGGTCATCATGGGCGGCCCCGCGAATATTTACGAACACGACAAGTACCCGTGGCTTGTGCGCGAAAAGGAAGCCGTTCGCACGGCAATCGACGCGAATACCTACGTCCTGGGCATCTGCCTGGGCGGCCAGCTCATCGCCGACGTGCTGGGCGGGAAGGTTACGAAGACTCGGCACAAGGAAATCGGGTGGATGCCCCTTGTCCAGACCGCCGAGGCTTCCACACTGAGCCCGTTCGACATTTTTCCCACAGAGTACATGGCGTTTCACTGGCACGGCGACACCTTTTCCGTTCCGCCGGGAGCGGTGCTGCAGAGCTCAAGCGCTGCGTGCAGGAACCAGGGGTTTTTGTACAAGGAAAGGATAATCGGCCTTCAATACCACATAGAGGCCACGGACCAAAGTGTGGGAGCGCTCATTGACAATTGCAGCCACGAGCTTATTGAGGCGCCATACATCCACACCGCGGACAGAATTCGCGGTGATACCAGGAAGTTCCAGGAGGCCGCCCATTCGCTGATGGAACGGATGCTGGACACGTGGATTGGGCACTAGACGTCACCTCCGCCACGCGAAAAAGAATCACCGTATCACGGCCGCGGCTGACGACGCCTCCAGATTACCATCTGTCAACACCATCCAGTATACTCCCGCCGGAAGCCCGATCCGGTCCAACGAAATGGTGTTCGATCCAGCCCGCATGCATTGCATGTGCTTCGAAAGGTCGGCCGCGAGCCGGCCGTTGGCCGAAAAGATTTTGAGCGATGCGGCCGATGGATTTTCGAGCTTGAGCGCAACCATGTATCCGTGCACAGACAGGACTTCCTCGCCTTTCACCAGAATGGGGGTAAAAGTGAGAACAGATGTGCCGCCAGTCGCGCGGAGATAGAGTTCGTACCCTGCCTGCAGAAACGCGCCTTCGCCTTCGGGAGAGGAATTGTTGACGTCCGCGCTCAAGTTGGCTTCCGGCATGTAATCCACATGCTGGCAGCGCATGAGGCGGCCGTCGGGCCCGATGTTGCTGACAAGGTCTCGCCACGCGCTGTTGATGCAGGGATTGTATGTCGCCGAATCGAGAAGGCCGTTGCGAACGCCCCATGCCATGGCAAAGCAGAAGAACGCGGAGCCGCTGGTCTCCGGATCGGGATAGTCCGGATGGTCGAGCATGCTGGTTGTCCACAAGCCGCTGTAAAGCGCGTTGTTCCCCTGCTGAGCTTTGATTGCTGCGCACATGTCCTGGAACTGGGCGACAAACTGCGGCCGGTAGATGTAGTTCTTCGGCATGTGCTCAAGTATTCTCGCCAAGCCGCCCACGACCCAGGCTTCCCCACATGACCAGAACATGGGTTTGCCATTTGGACAAACATTTTTGGGCGGGATAAAGCTGGCATCTCGAAAGTAGAAGCTGTAGGTCTTGTTGTAGAGCGTGTCTGCGACTGCTCCCCACCAGTTGTTCATTGAATCGAGGTAGGCGGTTTGATTGGCTGCCTGACAATACAGTGTTATGGCGGGAGGGGCCATATACAGCGCATCGCACCACCACCAGCAGGTTTTCGGGTTCAAGTGTGAACCGAACAAATTCGACAGATTTTGACCTGTGCCGGCGATCATGTTGTTGTTCACTGGTATGGGGTTCAGAAGGTAGATTTCGGTGTAGGTCTGCGTACAGCAGATATTGTCAGCGGTTGTTGTGTTTGCGCCGTTCCAGGGCAGCCAATTGAAATAGGTTGCCCAGCGCTTTGCGAAACTGAGATAGGTTGTGTCCTGTGTGGTGTAATACATCGCCATAAGGCCTGTCATGAAGGAGCCGACATCCCAATCGTTGCCCTGGTTAGTTCCGTCGTACGGGTTCGGCTGATCGCCCTTGCCGGCAGAGGCGTGATTATACAGGTTGGCTATATCGGCGTAGGTCATCCGGTAATGGGCGACACGTTTCATGAGATTTACAATGCTGTCTGCGTCGAATTCGGTGAGAGCATAGGTTTGGGCGGTTAGGAAGCAAACACAGGCGACCGACAGCGCGGCGATCTTCGATTTCATTTGGTTGTACCCTTCCGGTTGAGACATGCTGCATATCCCATCGCGTAAAATAAGGAATTTTTGGGCGGTCGGCGCTAAAAAACAAAGACGGGGGATCTGCGGTCGGAGCCCGTATCTTTTTCAAAAAGCGCCGGCGCGGTCAAAAGCATTGCAGGGGACGAAAGGGGCCTCCGCGGGCATGAGTTTTAAGCGGATGGCCAGCCGGACGCCGATTTTGTTTCAAAGCTTGAGGAACAGACGAATTGCCGCGGCCATGTTCTCGGCTTTGTCAATATGGTCACGGGCTGTATTTTCGAGATCTTGACACGGCGTCATCATACCGCGCATTCTCAAACATGATCTTGGCTGTTTCCAGTTTCTCCGAGGCCTCTGCAATCACCGCCGCCACATCGGATTTCCACGCATTCAAAGATGCACCCCCTCTCGTGCAATGTTCAGGCCGATGGGCACGGTTTTATGTCTTTTCCATTCGGCCGTATTGAAAATGACGCTTGACGAAAGGGTGTCGTACTTATCCAGGAAATCGACCTCGGCTCCGCGCACGGCCTCAACGACCTTTGCGTTCTTTTTTGTCAGGATAACGGCGAAATCATAATCCGAACCTTCCCTTGCGTCGCCGCGTGACCCCCTTTTCCAATCGTTGACGGCGTAAGAAAATCAGTGCAGAATCGTCAGCGATTTCACCTCGCTGCGCCTGTTCTGTTCAACTTTCACAAAGTAAACTCCCCTATGCATATTTCTCACATCGACACTGACGGTATTGGGACCGACAGATCCTCCTCCGCTCTCAGTCGAGGAATAGACGGTCCTGCCTGCGCAGTCAACCAGCGATATTCCCGCATTGCCGGCTCCCGATCCGAAATAGGAAAGTTTCAGATTGTTGCCCGACAGAATGGCATGCAGCCCGAAGGGGACCGCGGCAGACTTGACGTATGGAGAAAAACCCGCTTCCAGCGGGGTTGTGAGCGTGAACTTGAGCCAGTCGAAATTGAACCCTCCCTGGACATATTCATACTTGATGACATACAGCCCGGTGTCGAGGGTCACCTGTGCGACGTTGGGGAATGTGTCCCAGGCGTGCCAGACTTCCGATTTGATCTGGGCTGCGGTTGGCACATGCAGGTTGTTGACATAGATAGTGGTTGTGGTGTCCTCGTTGAAGGTGATGCTCGTGGTGTTCGGCGTGGAGGCAGGCACTTCGTGCAGGCAAATCGAGTAGGTGCCTGCGACATTCACGTGACAGCTCATGCGCTGATATTCGGTGGGGTTAATCCAAGAAATATGCCAGGATCCCGTGTCTTCCGGCATCAGGTAGACCGTCCAGTCCCACGTGGAATTGAATACCTGCATTTCCACGGAATAGTCTGCCTGGATCTGAACCCCGTTGTCCGTGCGCATAGACTTGACCGCCTCTACCGTGTTATCATTGCCGGGCGTGGCATCGTGGAATCCAACGCCTTCGCCGCCCGAATCGAAAAACACGGCCTTGATAACGCCCGGAATCTGCTGATAATGCCTCATGAGCGTGTCGCAGCAGAAGGGTTTTCCCGTGTATCCCGCAGGGATGCCCGAAGGTATTACTGCGGCACCCGCAGACAACGCGCAAAGCGCCACCGCTATCGCGGCAACTTTGTGATAAAGACGCATAACAAGAACTCCTTTAAGAGATGTATAATGCTTTCCCTTTTTTTCCATGAAAGAATGCCGCTACCGTGTGATAATGAACCGTGATTGCGCCAGAACGCCGTTGTGCTCCATTTCCAGGAAGTAAACGCCGGGACATACTGTGCCAAGAGACAGACTTTGCGAATGCGTCCCGGACGCCAGGAATTTCGTGACCCGGTTCCCCATCAGTCTGCCCCTGCTGTCCAGTATGGAAAATGATGTCTTGCCTGATTGTTTCAGGTCCAAATAAATATTGAGCGTATTCTCCAGGGGCATAACTTTCATAACGTCCGGTCCTGTGACGTGAACGGAGTTTATCTGCCCCGCCTGTGTGGGGTAATGGAGATCAAAACTCATCCAGTCCAGGTTCCAGCTGCCGAGCAAAAAAGTAATCTGAACAACTTGGAGCCCTGTGTCGAGCATCACCGAATCAACATTATTGTTCATGGTCCAGGAGTGCCAGAGTTCGGGGCATCCCGGCGGTACCGTGACAACCGGCAGATTGATAATCGAATCTATTTTTGTCTTGGCACCGTCATAGTAGGTAAGCACTTCACAGTTTGGATAATAGGCGGTCGCCTGGTGAAAGCTGATATAATACATGCCTGCCGTATTCACATGGATGGAATACTTGTTCCATTGCCCGTTCGAATCAATCCAGGCCAGATGCCAATAGCCGGCTTCATGCTGGTCGGTGATCATGTCGTAATCGTTGCCGCTGTATTGTTGCATGCATAAGGGGGCATCGGCCTGGATCACCTGACCGGCCTTGTTCAACCGCATCGTGCCGCCTCCGCCGCAGCCGCCGGGGTAATGGAATGCAACGCCCTCCCCGCCCGAATCGAAGAACACGCACACGACTTGTCCGGGAATCTGCTGATAGTGACGCTGGAGCGTGTCGCAGCAATAGGGCACACCGGTATATCCCGCGGGAATTGCGGCGTTGACAAGAACTGACGCCAGAAACAGAGAGGCTGCTGTCGCTGCAATTTTACAATCAAGACGCATGGCTCAAACCCCCTATTTTTGAATGAAGAACAAGGCGAACCAACCAGGACGTTTTATGAAAAGGGATTCACGTTCATGAATCCCTTATTAACAGGCGCGAAAGAACGCCGTTACCGCGTGACAATGAACCGTGATTGCGCCAGAACGCCGTTGTGTTCCATTCCCAGGAAGTAAACGCCGGGGCACAACGCGCCGAGAGGCAGACTTTGCGATTGCGTCCCGGACGCCAGGAATTTCGTGACCCGGTTCCCCACCAGCCTGCCCCTGCTGTCCATTACGGAGAATGACGCCTTGCCTGCCTGGGCAAGACCGAAGGAGATCTTGAGGCTGTTCTCCATCGGACTGACTTTGATAATGCCGGATTCTTCGGGGACCGCCATGCCTGCGTGCATCACATTGAGAGGCGCATGGAGGTCGAATTGCATGATGTCCATATTCCAGCTGCCAACTTTAAAGGTCAACTGAATAACCTGCAGCCCGGTGTCGAGCACCACGGAGTCGACCAGAGTGGTCGACCACGAGTGCCACACTTCGGGACAACCGGAGGGCAGCGGCGTGTCGACCGGCATATTGGCAATCGAATCCACTTTCACATTTTGGCCGTCATAGTAGGTGAGCAACTGCAGATTCGGAAGGTACGCATTCGCCTCATGGAACGTGACATAATACATGCCGGCCGTATTGACATGAACGGAAAATTTTACCCATTCGCCCGGGTCGGTAGGGCTGGCCGCACCGATCCATGCCAGATGCCAATAGCCTACCGCATGCTGACCGGGGTTGGTCCCGAAAACGTAGTCAAAAGCCGTCTCGTACGGCTGCATGCAGAGAGCGACATCCGCCTGGATCGTCGTTCCGCCGGCATTTTTCCGGATGGTTGTCCCGCCATCACCGCAGCCGCCGGCGTAGTGGAATGCAACTCCCTCCCCGCCGGAGTCGAAAAACACGCACGCGACCTGTCCCGGGATCTGCTGATAATGATGCTTGAGTGTGTCGCAGCAGAAAGGCACGCCAAGGTATCCCGTTGGAATTGCGGCGCTGGTCAAGGACACCGAAAGAAAGCATGCGATTGCCGCAGTGGCAATCTTGTGATGGAGACGCATAACGGAAGCTCCTTTAGAAGATGTATGATGCTCTTCCCTTTTTCTCATGACAAAACGACAGCACCGCATGTCTCACATGTCAATCACTTGAAGTTCTCGAATTTGACGACGCCCGCAATGCCGTTATGCGAAACGCGCAAAAAGTAAACGCCCTGTTTCAGGTTTGCCGTGTTGACGGACACCGTGTGTTCGCCCGCAACCAGCGTGCGGTTCATGATCTGCGAAATCTCCTTACCGAGGCAGTCAAAGACCGCCACTTTGGTCATGCCCGCGTCGGGTATCGAAAAACGCACCGTCTTTTGCGCAAGAGAAATATTCAGCGGCCCGGCGTTCGTCGATTTTGCGGGAGTCCGGAGAATTGCAGTGGAAAATTGGCCGGAGTCGGCCGCGATATAGAGAAAGTCCTGGTTGAGATGGTTGGTACCGTTTTGGAAATAGAGAACCTGCACGCCTGAATCGAGCTGTATGGAAGCAAAGTCGCTGAATTCTTGCCAGATATGATAGCTGGCAACTCCGTTAAGGTTTCCCGACGCTACAGTTACCGTTTTATCCCCGTTGAGGAAGCTAATTTGAAAATGCGGTGGTTGCTCCGCGGCGGCAAAAATGGAGCTGATCCAGTATTTTCCGGCCGTGGGAACATGGACTGTGAACTTTGTCATGCTGTTTGCATGGCTGGCGCCGATGTAGTAGTCGACAACCGAGGTGTCGAGCGAGTCGGGATACCTCCCTCCGTTAACCCACGTGTCAACATCACCAGGGTTATCATTAGTGGCCCAGAACGCCGGCCAGACATTATCGCTGTCTACAGCGAAGCCGGCAATCTTACCATCTCTGCCGGCGGCATTACTGCCATTAACTGTACCGGCGACATCGTCCTGGACAAAAGTAACACCTCTGGAACTCCCTAAAGATGGCGGCACATAGTCATATTCACGAAAATTAATCCTTCCCGGAATCTCGTGCGGTCCACTTCCCGGAGGATAAGGTTTGCCGACATAGCCTGTTGGAATCGCTGCCTGTGAAACGGAAAAAAGGAAGGCTCCGGTCGCTAATGCGGCCAGGAGAAACCTTGAAGAACTCCCCGAACTTTTCATCCTGTCCCCCTCTTGGACAATAGGTTGGCACATTAACCGATTAAATTGGTCCTCTTCCCCTGAGCATAATATAAGAAGAAACAAGGGATGTAACGGAATTTTTTTTGGCAAAAAAAAGATCCGTGGAAGAAGGCACAGTGAGTCTGCAGCTTGCGAATTTGTGAAAGCAAAATCGGTAATCAACCGTCGTTCGTTTATATGCCAAATTTGCCCACTCTCTTTGTGACCGCCGTCACAACACCCTTTCAATCCCGATATTATATTCTTAAGTGCCAATTTCCCATGTAGCAAACCATTTCGTCAATTCTTTCATGCGGAGAACAGAATTATGTTCAAGAAACTATCGTTGTTCCTCATTCTTCTGTCAATCTTCATTCCCCTCTTACTCTCCTGTACCAGCTCAACAAGCCCTTTCACGGCCTCAAACGCCACAATCTCAATCGTATTGGTAAACTCGAATAACCAGCGCGGCGCGGATTCGATTTCCGACACGGTTGACAAAGTCATTCGTATCGGCGTGAAGGCATATCTTCCCAAATATATCAATTCAGTCACTATTGCGATAA
>Ga0181527_1000632_pt1 | contig 39715 bp, 32 predicted proteins | sample PEATcosm2014_Bin_30_FD_119762 | JGI IMG/M metagenome (GOLD analysis project Ga0181527, IMG submission 119762) | Peatland microbial communities from MTU Mesocosm Facility, Houghton, MI, USA - PEATcosm2014_Bin06_60_metaG | ecosystem: Environmental > Terrestrial > Soil > Wetlands > Peat | place...
GCTTAGTTTGGGCCCGTCTATAAGGGCCAATAACACCTATTGCGGCCCGGCGAGATTGAAATCTGCAGCGCGACGGACCTGCCCCATTCGAAGACGCCATGGGCAGAAGACGGTTGGGCTAGCCGGCTAGTGTGAGGAGCGTTACTCTGGGCACGTCTCTCTCGAGCTTCACGTCAATTCGCCGTCCGGTCCGACAAGCCGCGGACGAACAGAGAGTTTTCGATGTGCCTCGAAACTCGCAAGCTATGGGTCGCTACGGTGGGCAGGCTACAAATGAGAAGGCCAGTCCTCCTCCGGGCGCGTCGGCGCCGGCCGCTAGGTTGTCGATCTGCCACGTCCCCAGATCCGCGGGGAACGTGTAGTTGAAGCTCTCAGTGAACGGAAGCGTAAATGGCATGATAATCGTCCGATTATCTACGCCGAAGGGGATTCCGATCACCAAAAAGTTTGACTCGAACGGGAGGATTTGAGTTGAACTACCGCAAGTGGTAACACTCTGGGCGTTCGGGGTTGTGAAGCTGTTGTTGAAGTAGACTACGGTCGAGAGGTTAGCAGGGGTGTTGACGATTGAGATGTTATCCACTTCACCCGCGTCCGATAGGTCGGAGGGGGTGGGAATGGCATCGCTCAGACCTCCGTACCTAGTCGGGGACTCCAGATCGACCGCGTACGGAACTTTGCAACGGTCGTTTGCCCCGGGGCCCCATGCGGTCGAATTGTGAACGCGGTATAGACTGGCGTTGACGATGAAGAAGATAGTCCCAGCCTTTCCGTTGCTGGCATTCGTCCCCCAACCCCACTTAAACGTGTGACCTGGAGGAGGCGGGGGCCCGTTCCAAGCACCAGGGAAGTCCCACGCCATCATTCCCATCCCGGTGGCCTCTCCTCCGTACGGAGAGTTGACGAACACACTAGGTATCCAGCGATCGACCTGGTGACTGACCAGCTGCCCATTCACGCACACCCAGTGGAGGAGAGGCGCCCAGCCGCCAACATAGGTTGGGACGATGAGCGCAGCCGACATCACAGCAACGAACAGGACAGCTCCCACGACGGCACCACGTCTTCGCGCACTCTTCAGTGTCAAAAAAGGCACGGTGGGTCGCCTCCGCTCTCATCCGCAAGTGACCGCGGGATCTGGAGTCGTCGCACGGTAGGGCGTCTTCGTTGCTTGCTTGACCGAGAGCTGATCAGCACGCCGGCTCGCCCTTCCCATTGCACCAGCCTACAAGCCAAGTGTGGATAATTGCAGCGAGCGGGCTGCCTGAAGGTGGAGTGCCATAGTAGCTCCAGAAGTAAGGCTGTCCATTAGCGCTGCTGTTCTGGTCTGATGTGTAGTTGTAAGTGCATTGCGCTGTCGTGGCAATGGTTGTCGAAACCGTGGTGGTGGCTTGGAGAGGAATGCTGACACTCGCCGATACCCCACCCCAGCCCACCGATAGACCAACACTCACATTGTACCCGGTAGTTGATGAAAACATCCCTAGGCCGGAGAACTTTCCGTTGCCCGTATTGTTAATACCCGCGCTCGAGAATATCCAGCCAGCGCCTGGGTCCGAAGAGGGAGATAGATTAGTGGGGGTCTTCATCCAGTCCACAGTGCCGTTATAGATGCCTGTTGATGCTCCGGCTTCCTGGCCGGCGACCCAGGTGCTATTCTTCAGTGCACTGGTTTGCAAGTTATTGTAACTGATGAGGCCGGTGAATGGATACTGCAGACTGAGGCCTACGGAGGCTCCCGGGGTTCCATTGGCGTTATACGAGGACGCGGTTGAGTTCTCTTCTGTCGTTGCGTGTTGACCATTCAGAGAAATCGTCTGGGAGATGGTGCTGGAATTCTTGGCCGAATACCACGTGAAGCTGCAGGTTGCGTCATTCCGTGGGTTGCCACCCTTGTAAGATGTATGGACGAACATGAGTGCCACGGGCACCAGGTGGTCGAAGTCGGTTGGAAGCGCGAACTGCTGGAAGTCGTTCTTCGCGGTCAGTGAAGAACTTACCGTACGCTCGACAGTGTAGTTGCGAGTCGCGTTCGCGATGAGGTCGTAGTGGGAGTTGTAGATCGCCGGAGCGGTGCCTGTGACTGCTGATGTGCATGTGCCGTTCGAGTAAAGGGTGTAATAAACGTTCGGAGCCAAAGTGAAAGTTAGCGGGAACGAGAATGCGTAATAGCCAGTCCGATTCGTTGATGCGGCAGTAAAGTTGATTTGGGAGAGGGGTCCTAACTGCCAACCCTGCAGCGGGGAATCCTGCAGGCTCCAACATATCGGTCCCACCTTCACAACGGCCGGAAACGCCGGAGCGCCCAGGGGATTGATCTGATGGGAGTTCCCAAGTGCTTGCTGATAAACCCATCCCGCAAACCCGTTCGTCGGTGCGGGTTGTGTGGAGAATGTCCTCGTCACTCCCCCCGTCCCGCAAGAGTTGGCATGGTTGGTGACAAGGACGAGGACATAGTAAGTAGTGCTGGAATTCAACGCATTCAGGTTCTCACTCATAGCATAGGACGTGTTACTCACGTTCTTGGGGGTCGGCATCGAGGTGCCGAACCACAACGGGCCGGCTGACCACGAGAAGGTATTCAGACCTGAGTTCACCGGATCGGTCCAGTTCACCCATGCCTGCTTGTAACCGGCTTGGACCTTGACCGAGAGCCCGGTCGCCGAAGGGCATGGCGAAACCGTCGGTGACGTTCCCCCGAGAACGCTTGCATTATTGTCGCTACCACCTGAGTTCGGAACGAACACGACCCCGTCACCGGGGTTGTATGTTGCGGAGTGCGGGTTAAGCCCCACTGTTATGTTGTCCACGACCCCCTTCATCTGGAGGACGGTGACATTGCTACCCCCGGAGTTTGCAACGACAAAGAGTCCCATCGCGCCCATGAGCCCGCCAGATTGATACGGGATGTCCCCCCACGTATCGACGGCCCCAAACAAGGGGTCGCTGCCGACCGTCACGTTCGCGAGAACGACCTGTGTCGTCCCGTTAATTACAGCGACGAGACCACAGTACATCGGTACATAGATCCAGGCGTACATGGAATCGTAGGTCGCAGAGTGCGGATTGCCGCACACGACCGAGATGTTCTTGACAAAGGACGTACCGTTCAGGACGGCGACTGTCCCAGCACTCGATTCGGGGATGTACACGAAACCGTTTCCACTGTCGTATGCACCGACCAACGGATCCGTTCCCGAACCCAGTTGCAGGTTCTTCACAAGTGTTGTTCCACTGAACACCGATACATAACCGGAGGTGTAATCCGATACGTAGACGAAATTGTTCCGAGCGTCATAGACTGACGTCATCGGACCGGTCGGGACGGTCAGATTGGTGACCCAGGCTAGACCGTTCAGGACGGTGACGGTAGTGCCTCCTGAGTTCGGGACATAAACGTAACCGTTCGCAGGATCGTACATCGCGAACCAAGGCGTGCTGCCCACGCTCATGTTCTTGACTTCCCTCGTACCACTAAGCACTGAGACGTTGCCTGAGCCGCTGTTTGTAATGTACACCAAGCCGTGGGTGGGGTCGTATGTGGCAAGCAGCGGAGAATTCCCGACGTGCACTATGGTCCCTGTTGACCCGGATTTGAAAACGCTCACGGTGCCGGGGTTCGCGGTCCCGTGATTCGGGACGTAAACGTAGCCGTTCCCTGAATCATTAGTGACAAATTCCGGACCTCTCTGCACGTTGATCGAGGGGGTCGATGCAAGGGCAGAAGAGATTTGGTTCGGGTTAGCACCGGGCCCGGCCTGGGCTGTCTGATTAGACTGTGACCCAACACCGGCCCCGGCTGCAGTCCCAGCGGCAAGGCTGGCGACCGCTGCAAAGGAAGACAGAACAAGCCCGATGGTCACAGCAAACCGAATGGCGATTTGCAATCCCGAAGTTCGAGGGCGATGTGTATGCGCTCTTGGATGAATTGTGGTCCGGACCTTCGTGACGCTCTTCACTTCTACAACGGGAGCAATGTCCGGCGGGCACGCTATACGGGCTGGGACGACCGGCTTGTTCAACGAGACCGGCGAGTCAGCAGACCCGAGCTCCGCTAAGTCACTCGACACAAGAACCACGCTCAATTTGGGGTATAGCCTTGCACTATATCAGAGGATTGGAAAATGTCCATTGTGATAATCCCATATATGTTCCCAGGGGCGTAGGCCGAACGGACTGGATGCCTGCAGCGCGCCGTTCGGAATCACACGACCCGCTAGCCAGCTGGCAACAAATGTCGGTGTGGCTGCGCCATGAAGAACAAAGGTCCATAGAGGAGCCGCGCCGCTCGTAGATACTGTTGGCGAAGAGGAGTTCGGATAGGCACTTTCGTTCCAGAATGTGAGAGTGCTAATCCCAGAGAGCTGGGCAACGCACGCGTTCGGAAGGCCGGGCGGGTCTTCGGCCCAGAACACGGCGGGCGGCGACCAGGGAGAGTCCGAAGCTACCCCCTCGGCATAGAGCATCGTTAGCGGTCCATCTGCAAAAGGGGCGAACGCCGCCGAAACCGAGGCCCATGCAGGTCGGAATGTTTCCCAACCAGGCGGCGGCACAGGGTACGTCGAACCTGAGCGACCCGACTTATCGAGAGGATAGTAGATAGAGAATGTAGCGACGACTGCTATGCCGGCGACCGCAATCGCGAGTATGGCGATCTTCTAACCCCCTTGCGGCCGATGAGCCACCGGTCGCGGAGGTGATGCAGACGTTGACTCGGCCCCCATACCGGCTCCGAGGTTCCCGCTCGCTTGGTCCCCCCCCGCGCCGGACGATAGGTAGTCGCCCTATTCAAGACTCGGAAGACGTACGAATCGGGCACCTTGTGGTAGGTCCGGGTTGACCGGCTACCAGGGCGTTGAGAACCTGTCCGTCTCCTATCCCAGACTTACTCCAGGATTGTTCGCACCGGGATTATCAACCTTCTCTGCATTACTCGATGCATGTCTTGGGGGTGGAGGAAGAAGGAGCATGCGGCAGGGCCTGAAGGAACCCCCTCCGCAACGGCCGACTCGAACGGTTACCCTCTTTCGTCGCCCGGATCATTCCCTGACTCGTCCCCGCTTTCGGGGAATATTCGGTTCCGAGTTGGACTAGTCGCGACAATCGTCGGTGAGGGTTGTGTTCTCGGCGGGGTTGTTGAGGAGGGCGTACTCCGACCCCCGCTGACGATGCGGGTCCTCCATGGCGAATCTTAGTCGGACGCCGGAATCTCCCTTGAGGTTGTCAAAGCAGTGGCCCACCGTAAGGCTGTAGTGGAAATCGCAAGCGGGACCAAGGGCGGTCTGACAGTTCGTGGCTTGACGGGGGAACACCCGTGGCCCCTGTCCTGGTACACGGTTTGGCCGGTCAAGAAGGGCGACTTCCTAGTCTATCCTTGAGGCAAGCAATCACCACATTCCCAACGAGAACGACTTGCGCGCACATTTCAAATTGGGTCCTTTGTGAAGGGTGGATCCTCCCCCTCGGGTAGCGGACCCTTTTGAACGCCGAGGATTGTGAAAGCCCCGAGCTCGGTCCGCTTCGTCTCAACACTGCCTCAGCGCCGTAGGGAGTCCCGAATCGCCCGAGCATCCCTTCAATAGCCCTGACGGACCCCTTTGGGGACCCCCCCTTCGGGAACTCCCCTCTTCGACAAGGGTCAGACTCGACGAGGCGCGGGGGGGAGCCGCAAAGGACCCCATCTGGGCCATAACGGGGATCTTCCGACAACTGGCAACGGCCACGCCAGGCATAATGCCACTGACGCCTTCCCCGCACCAGGCCCCGCAATGAGGAGTCGTGGCACACTTACATCCGTCTCCTTTGCGACCGGCGTCGTGCTCGGGGTTGCGCTCTCGTTGATCGGGCTTTCGGGCAGCTGGAATCCGCTCGAACACACGGTATGCGTGGACAAGGGTCAAGTCGCATTGGACCCCACCGCCGTCCCCTCCGTTCTCGTGAATTCTCCCTACAGGGGAACCGGCGTAGGAGGTGGTTCAATGGCGGCCAACTTCCCGGGTGGCCCCGGGTATCCCACCCATGGAGGTGGGTATGGGGTTACCACCCTGAACGGAACCGCTTCCGGCGCGTTCTTTTGGGTTAACCTCAGCATCCGGACTGAGTCGAATGAGACGGAGTGGGGGCTAGGGCAAAGCACCTACTGCTCGGGGCCACTTGGGATTCTCCCCGAACCCCCGCCAAGAGGTTACTCGACGCCTTCGATGATTCAGGTGACCAGCAACCTAACCGACCAAGGAGAAGCGACCACCGTGAATTTCTCGGGGCAATTCAACGGGACTCCGACCGTCCCGATCTGGAACAACGGCTTCACGGCGTCCAACTCGCCCAACCTCACGACGTGCGACCATGCCGGAGCCACGCGAAATGTCACTTCCTACGGACTTCCGCTCGACATCCCCGTCTCAATTGGAGGGGTTCATCTGGTCATCCCGTACGTCTTTCCTTTTACGGATACGTTCCAGTATTCCTTCCCTATCAACGGCACCTGGGCCGTCGACAACCTTTCTGAACCGGGCGGTCCCGGCGGGGGTTGGGCGTTCGACTACCTTGGGCCGTGCGTCTGAGAACCCACCCGTTCGAATCGAACCGCCGTTTGGCCCCGAAACTTGGCGGCCGGGCCCGCATTCGGGCCATCCAGCTGGCTGTCGGTTCCGAACCCGCCGTAACGAACCTCCCCCGCCGGTGGCAGAACCGATTCTTACGGTTAACCGACCCGAACGCGTCCGAACCGAGAAAGTCGGACTTCTCGTTCGAACCTTAAAGTTCGACTGATTGTTAGCCTTGGTCGACCTGATCGATTCCGACCGCGTTACCGCCGCATTACGGAGGATACGGAGGCTCCCCCCCGCCCCACAGCGGAGGTTACGGAGGTTCCGCTCACGCGGAAACTCGCGGTTTCCGGTTAAACCGTACCGCATGGCTCTGACGTTACGGCTCCGGCGGAGCCTCCCCCCCCCGATTTTCCGGCGGGGGGTCTCCCGTAACGCCGTTCCGTTTGATTCCCGACATTTCTTCGCAAGTGTCGTGAATGCGAAATGGGGGGAATCTCCCCCCCAAATGGGTGATCAACCCTGACCCCTCTGAGCCTTCGACCATACCGAGGCGCATGTCCCTGCGGGAAGCCCTACCCGACCGGCCACCTCGCGCCACTTTAGCCGTTGGCCACGCAACTCCATGATCCGCGCGGCCTTCTCCGGGGTCACCCTCCGGGGGCGGCCCGGAGGCCGACCCGAGCGGGTAGTTCGTCGTCCCTCCCTGATCTCCCGCATGGCGAGCCGGACCCGCTCGGACTTCCGCCGGGACTCGAAGGCGGCGACCGAGGTGACCACCCCGAGGAGGAGGTTCCGGGCGAACCCCGCGTTCGCGTCCTGGGGGTCGGGCGTAGACAGGTAGGGCTCCTTGAACGATGCAAATCGCACACCACCCTTTTCCATATCGAGAACCGACCCCACGGCGCGGTCGAACCGTTCCTCCCGGCTCCACCGATCCAGGGACCAGACCAGGAGGGTATTCCACCCGCGGTCGGGTCGGGCAGCGTCCCGGAGGAGGCGGTCGCACTGTTCCCGCTCTACCCGCCCGGTTCCGGAGACCTTCTCCGCGTAGACCGCCGCGACGACCCACCCCTGGGAGTCCGCGTACGCCCGGAGGTCCCGTTCCTGCCCCGCGAGGTCCTGGTCCTCGGTCGAGACCCGTAGGTATAGGACAGTACACCCCCTCGGAGGGGAGTACGCGATCGGTCCGGGACTGCCCCGGACAGTATCTTTGTCACCCGAATTTTGTAACGGTGACGGGCTGGGGGGAGTACGCCCGGGAGTATCGACGGTTCGAGGAGTACGAAGTAAGGCCGTGCGAGTATCCGGGACAGTATCATCATTCATTCCCGACCCTCCGCATTTTGTCTTTTCGGGGCGGTTTGGGGGGGTATACTGCTCCCCGTACTGGGCACGAAGGCGCTCGAGAACGAGCGCCTGCTACGATTCCCCCCAGATTCCGTTTGAGGATGGCCCAGGACTGCGGGGAGGCTTCAATCCCAAGGGATCTGCGGCCGAGTTTGTGGGCCACCTTCAGGGTCGTCCCGGAGCCCGCATAGGGGTCCAGGACCGTGTCTCCCGCTTTGGTAAGGGTCGCCATCAGCAGGGTGACGAGGTCCTCCGGTTTCTGGGCAAAGAGGTCCCCCTCGGTCGCGGGAAGGGAGAAGACCACGTCCACCGGGTAGCGCCAGCCGTCGGAGGAGTACTCCCGGCCGTCGATGGGGTAGGCTCCGTGGTGGGCCGGGCCCTTCCACTTGATTGCGTGCCAGGGCTTCCCGCGGCGGTGCATCGCGCCGAGGTTGAAGGTCAGGTCCCCCGTCTTGGCGTCCCTTCGTTTGAAAACGTGGATCATCTCGTGGGCCCGGAGGGGCTCATAATCGGAGAGCCAGGGGGAGCTGCGCAGTGGGCCACCCGTCCGTCCCTTGACCCATACGATCTGGAACCGATGGTCTAGGTGCCCCAGGAAGGTCGCCGCGGCCTCCAGGGCCATCGCTCCGGCTCCGTGGAGGACCGCCTGCCCCGTTGGCCGTAGAAGGCGGGCGACCTGCGACCCTAGCCAGTTCCAGTCGGGAACCCGGTCCCAGTCCGCGGAGGTCGTCCCGTACGGGGGGTCGAGATAGATCAAGTCGAAGGAGCTGGGATGTAGGCGGGGGAGGATGTCCTCAGCGATTCCGGACCGGAGCTCGGGCGCGTAGAGCGTCGGGCGATATTTCCCGTAGGTCTCTCGGATCAGGTGGCGACGCTTGCCCAGTACGTATGACTGGTCGCAGAGGTACCATCCCCGGTCCCGGTGAAAGTGGAGCGCAACGTTCGTCCGGGGTTCCCCGGTAGGGCGGCGCACCAGGCAAAGGGGTCGGACTCGGGGATGTACCGGGTCGGTCGCCGGGCAGGCCCGGGAGGTTGCGCCTTTCATGCCGCACTCCCGTCAGCAGCCTGCCCACGTCCGATGCTTGGCCAGTCTCGGGGGTAGGCGATCACTGCACCCGAGCGCCGGTCGGCGACGCGCCCGTCGGGGTACGCGATCGACGGGCCGAGTTGAGCGACGGCCCGCTCCATCTCCGGTTGCGGTCCGCCAGCCCCCGCCGGCGTGGAGTGACGCGCCCGATCAGCCCTAGTTGCGGTTCCAGCGAACAGGTCCTCCGGGTCGAACAGGGCGGGGTCAGCATTCTGCCTGCCCAAGCTGCCCATCGTGCCCACCTCGTCCTGAGGTGATGGGCAGGATGGGCGCGATGGGCAGGCAGAGTCGGAGGCTAGGGCCAAGCGATCGGACCATTCGCGTAGGACCCTGTACGGTCGGATGACCGTTCGGTCACGGTTCGGTCCCGCCTTCGCGCGGTCCCATTCCACCCCCCTTTTGAACCCCAGCTCGCGGAGCGCTCCACCGAGACCCCTTGGCGTCAGGTGGGACGTCACTCCCATCTCCTGGCGGCGCCGGTTCAATTCGGCCAGAAGCCCATCGGTTGCCAGTTCGCCCTCCGGCGGGATGTCACCGGCCATCCGGTGAATGGTCTCGATCACCTCCATCTCCAGCCCAAATTCCTCGATCGTCGTGCGGCCGGAGATGATGGCCCGGAGCTCCTCCGCGAGGTCCCACCCCATCATGTCGCACGTCAGGAGCACGAGGGCGGCGATCACGTGGTCTCGGCCGGTACGCCCGCCCATCGCAGCGACACGGACTCGGAATTCCGCGGAGCGAAGGTGGTCGTCCACGCGCCTCTGGGACCACTCGGCGAGCGCCCGCCTCGCCCGACTGGCCAACGCCCTCCTAATGGGCTTCAACCGCTCGGATTTATCCTCCGCGTCGAGGGCACGGTCGACAGAGTCGTCCGGCTCCATCGGGATGATGATCGAGCGGCCCAAGAGGTGGCCGCTCGGTCCGGCGTGCGTGTCGTAGACCTTCGGTCCGAACAGGGAAAGTGTCGCCTCCTCCCACTTGCTGCCCTGACCCCTCTGGACCATGATTCCGCGCGTGGTGCCCCGCCGGTACCCATTCCGCAAGAGCGACTCGATACCCGGGTTCTTCCGGACCAGACTATCCCATTCCTCGAGGCCGATGGCCCGACCCTCGTTCAGGACCGACGCCAGGTAGGCATCGGTCGCGTCGGAGAGGACGATTCCGTTGGGCGTAAGGAACACGCACGCCTCGATCGCGGTCCCCTTCCCGGACCCGGTCTTGCCTTGGAATCCGAGGTAGAACGTCGAGTTGAACCGCACGATCAGGTGGGTGTGGGCCGCCCAAATGAGGGCGAGGAGTGAGTACCCCCGGTGCTTCGTCCGAACAATTGCTTCCAGGCCCTCGGCAAGTGGATGAGGGTCGAGGTCCCCGCCCGGCTCATCGTGCTCGACGGAGTAGTCGATGCCGTACGCCGTCAGACCAAGTCGGTGCGCCACGGCGTGGATCGCTGCGCTCCCGGTTCGCTGGTTCGGGGGATAGCTGTAGTACGTCCCAACCACATCATCGTGAAGCGCTCCGGCGTCCAGGCCTCGCCGAACATGGCCCTGTTCGGCGGCATAGTTGAGCATCTCCGCCACCGCACTGAGCTCCATTTTCCTCGCAACCGAGGACGGCACGCCCGACCAGCCGCCGGGCGGTCCGCTCGATGTATGGCTCGCCGGCTCTACCATCACAACCTCGTCGAAAGCCGGAGGAGCCGAATCCACATCGGCACGAGGAGGTCGAACTCGTCCGCGGAGACCTCATCGGGCGCACAGAGCAGGGCTTCCCTGCCCGGGTGTCCGGGAGGAAATTCCCTGCTCGCGACCTCCTTCGCGGGGCGGAGATCGGGGGTCACGGCCCAACGGCCTCCTTGGTGTGGGCCTTCTCGGACGCCGCTTGTGAACGCCTTCCGCCGCGTACGGCCTCCCGAGGATCGAACTGTTTTTCGCACCGAGAGCAGCGCGCCAAGGGCCACCGCGCGGACCGGGACCTGAACCACTCCCACCGACATCGCGGACATCTGATCGTTGCCCTCGATCGGCTTGGAGCGGAGGTCATCGACCTCCACATTCAAAGGGTAGACTAATAACCTACACCACTGTAGGCCGCCTAAATGTGGGCGCTCACCGCGGCCCAGCCCACCATTCTTTGGAGCCGCCGATGAGTCGCGCAGGCCGTCCCGCGACCGGGAATCTTCCCGAGTCGGCGAGATTCGTGGCGACCGCCCTTCGGTACTTCGGCCCCTCGTCCTACGGGACGATCCGGTACGCCGTTGGTTACCTGATGGAGGTCGAGGACCGGTCGAGAAGCCTCAAGCTTGCCGACATGACGACGAAGCGCGGGCTCGACGCGCTGCGGAAACTGCGGTTCCTATACAAGCGGGCGGATGGCCTTTACGAAATGCACACGCCGACGACGGCGGTCGTAGAGGCGGTGATCCAGGCCCACCAGCGCTTCCAGTTCATGGTCGCTAGGCTCGGGGGAACGGACCCGCGCGTCGACAAGGCTTGGCAGGAACTGAAGGAGCTAACCAATCGCGTGCACTTCACGATCCCCAGGCTTCTCTCGGGAACAAGGACGCCTGAAGGATCGCCCGTCGAGCCACACGGACTCTTCTTCGAAGAGTCTTCCAGCACTACCGAGACGGACCCGGCGAAGGTGGCAGCTTGGGCCCACAGGGGCTTCGCGTACTATATCCTGGGCGTGATCGGGAGCGCCCACCAAAGCAAGCAAACCGCTCGTGAGAAGGCCGCGTACGTCCGGAGCGTGGTCAGGAATCGACGGCTCGCGGCGGCTCATATGGCTCTCGAACCGGGGTCACCCCCGTTTGCCGTACCTCCGCTCGAGAATCCTATCAGAGCGACGAAGCCACGCCCTCGCGTTGGGGGCAAGGCGGTTTTGCCGCGGGCGCCTACCCCGCCCCCGAAGGAGCTCGCAGCACCGCCTGGTCCGGCCCAAGAGGCGCGACATACTCCCAACCTTGCTGGAGCATCTGAGGGACCTCGACCACGTCGAAGGCCCGCTGGGAAGCGGCGCGCGTCGCACCGCCGGCGTTCGCCCCGAGCTTCTTGAACAGCTCGACGAGCTCCGCGTCCGACTTCGCGGAGATGTCGATCTTCTGTGCCTCCTCTGTCGGCATACCCCGCGCCGCAAGGAGGGCCTTAAGGACCCGATCCACTCCCTCGTTGGCATCGGATTTTGTCGGGGTAGTCGAGAGGAGCGTCTCGCACCGCGCGTAGACCGCACGGAGTTCCTCCAAGCTCTCGGGACTGAGCTTCTTCCCGAGGTTGTACCGGAGTTCGACGCTCTTCAAGTTGTGCCCGAGGAAGTACTCTCGAACACTGCGCGTGACCTTGCCCTGCCTCTCCGCCAATTCAAGCTGGCTGCTGGTCCATGACCGCAGCGTGTGCGGCCGGACGCGGACCCCCTTTGGCATGACCTTCCGAAGCCCCACGCGAATTACGTTCCCAAGGGACTTCCCGGAAATGAACAATGTGTCCGTGCGGTCGCGACGGAAGTGCGCGTGACTTGCCTTCGGCTCCGGGCCCACTACCGCCGAGCCGGGAGTGAGCTTCTCCCCGCGGCTCTTCCTCTCCTGAAGGTATGCGATTAGGGCTTCTGCGGCCTCGGCCGTAATGAATGTGTAGTATTCCTTGCGCGTCTTCGACAGCCTTGCCGGAACGTGAAGGATCGCCGGAACCTTGCTGAAGTGTGGAATCTTCCCGCCAAGGACAAGGTCTGGTAACGACTCGAGTGTGAGTCCGCCGGCCTCGAACCGATCGGCGAGGACCCCTATCCTGACGCCGCTCGAGGCAAGGATGAGAACTGCTGCACGATCACGGGGAGACAGCACTGAAAGCAGACGGCGAAGCTCTTCGGCCGTAGGGACCCGTTCGGCCTCCAGGGTCGCTGCCGGCTGTGCGTCTAGGGGAGGCGACCACTCCAGTCCAATCTCGTTGAACCGGAGCCAGCTCTTCGCAGCGTACCAGACGGTCTTGATGTAGAGGTCCGGTCGCCCGGCCCTGCGCTCCGCCTCTACCCAATCGAGCACCTTCGAGCGAAAGGCCTTGTTAGGCTTCTCGGAAGCCAGGCTGACGACTGCAGCGGGGTCGAGCTGGGTCCGTCGGCAGAAGAGTTCCAACTGCTCGAGCTGGGTCTTTGCCGTGCTCGGGCTGCGGTGGTCTTTAATCCACCCCTGAATGTCCGCGTTCGCGAGGAGGACAGCTTTGCGCTCTTGCGGCGTCTGTTCGGGTGCCAACGGAACCACCACCGGGGGCATGTTCGAGGGCCTACTTGAGTGTTATTGCCCCTTCTACATGGGCCCATAGCTTAGTTTGGCTGGAGCACCCGGCTGATAACCGGGAGGTCGTCGGTTCAAATCCGACTGGGCCCATCTACCGTCAGAGAATCGGCCTCCCTGCGCCAACTGGTCCGGCCCGAATTGGGCCCAATATCGGGCACCTCTGCCCTGCGAACGCTCCGACGGCAGGTCTCCCTCCTCCAAGGCGACCTGCGCGACGCTCTCTCGACTCCGCCTAGGAAACCAACCACTTCGGCCCCGGCTCGCGCCGGGGCCTTCTTTTCACCAACCCCACGACTCGCCCTCTGCCCGGTCTGCGGTTGTGTCCATGAGCGGGACGCGCGGGGGTGCCCGTGAGCGGGGCTTCCCGCGACCTCGGGATCGCCCCCGCTACAGGGTCGGGGTTCGATCTTGGACTATCCGAGGAATGGGAGGTACTGGGACCCGATGGGTCCTCCCCGGGCCCGCGGGCGTGGCATCCCGGGGCGCCTTGCGCATGGTCTTGGACCCGCCCCGGTCGAGGTACTCCCTGCGGGCGACCCGCACACCGTCCCTTTCGGTACCGAGCGTGCCCAGGCAGTCACGCGGTCCCCTTTGTGGATTCGTGCGACCGGCGGGACTGTCCGACGTGCTGGCGTGAGGGGTGGATGCGTCGCGAGGCAGGCCACGTCCTCGCTGTCCTTGCGGCCGAGAGTGCGGGCCGACGGGCAACCGCTAGGCACGCGACCGTGATCCACGTGAGTGTCAATCCGCCCCCTGAACTTTGGAGCACGGTGGACGACCCGTCCGGACGAGGGTTCCGGCGGTTGCGAGCGAAGGCCTACCGTATCGCCCGGAAGGCAGGCGTCGAGGGAGGGGCGACCGTCTTTCATCGGGTCAGGTGCGCTGACAAAGACGACCCTATCGAGACTGATGGCCCCCATTTCCACATAGTCGGATTTGGGTGGGTTAGGGACGGGGGGGACACTTACCGCCGTACTGGCTGGGTCGTCAAGAATCACGGGGTCCGACGCGACGCTCGCGCAGTTCGGGGCACGGTCGCGTACCTCCTTTCCCACTCGTACCGCGCGGAGGCCTGCGGGGGTATCTCGCAGGAGGGCAAGTCGCTGGGGGTCACTCTCACCGTTACGTGGTTCGGAAGGTCGATACGTGCCTCCGAAGTCCCGTCTGAGGGAGCTTACTGCCCCCTTTGCGAGCGGTGCTACCCGCTGGGCCTGTGGCTCCCTCTCGAATACATCGGCCAGGGCCCCCCGCCGACTCAAGCTGTGACAATCGATTGGGCCGACTGGCGAGCGTACGCCCTCGACCGCACCGGGGGTTGGGGACAAACCGTCCGGGTCCCCATCACACAATGACCGTAGTCTGTGACCGTTGCCTCCATTCAGTTAACAGCCACAAGCCGACCGAACGACCTAGGGGTCGGGTTGATCGGTTGCTCGGTCGGTCGGCCCAAGCCCTCGTTTGCCTTGCATGTCAAGCGCGGGGAAGAGATGGGTTGTGCGTCCTGTCAATCCCGGACCGGGCCCATCCATTCCGCACGCTCAAGGTTCGATTCTGGTCCAATCGATAACCAACAGGGCGTCCTACGAACGGCAGCTTCCGGTGGCGGGGAGTGATGCCCCCGAGGAAAGTCCCGCACTATCATCTTGTTTCGATAGGCCCCTTGGCGTGGCGAACCAGTCTCCCGAACGCGCGCGCGCGCGAATGGTTTTGGACAGTTTTGGGGCGGTTCGAGTCGCATTCGAAGGAATAATCGTCTGTCCGGCTCGGCTAAACAGCACAGCCACGGTGTTTTAAGACCGGTACGGCCTATGCGGCCGAATCGGAGGGTGCGCATCGTGGCAGAACCGAATTATGCGGCCTTGGCCAAGGAAGCGGCGGAGGCCGTGAAGGACCTCAAGGAGCCTGCCTACAGCATCGCGTACGCGAAGATTCTAGACGACCTCATCGCCCGGGCAAAACAGAAGGGCACCGGCCCGGAGCCCCGCCATGGGCTCGGGGGCAAGACCCCCCCTGAGATTTCTACCGCCGACCCGACGGCGGTGTTCTTGGCAGGGTCGTTCGACGCGGCGCCCTACGCAGACCTCTTCCTATCGAAGGGCCAACTGCTAATGAAGTGCCTCGCCGTACTCAAGCTGGCCCGCGACGAGTTCGGGATAGACGGGCTCGGGCCGGCTGACCTTGAGACGATCCTTAGGGAGCGGTTCCGGACGCCTGGGGTTCATCGGGGAAACATACACCGCGACCTCGGAAAGGCGCTCAAGTTCGTCTCTCGGGTCGTTCGCGATGGCCGGCCGGTGTACATGCTGATGGCGCCCGGTGAGGAAGCCCTCAAGCAGACAGTATCCGGACTCACCTCGCCGTAGGGTCTGCTGCCTTCTACCGGGTCGGGCTTTCATGCCGGGTGTCGGGGGCGTCCCCTCGCCCTTCGTTCCTAGCTTCCTTCCTGTAAACCGCATCATCTACGTGCCTCGGGTTATCCATGACCTTCCGTCGCGAACGTTCCTCGATTTCGCTCTAGAGGATGCCAAGCATCGGACCCTTAGCGGGCGCGTGAACGCGCTCGTCGGTGCGAAGAGGGCAGTGTCGAGCCGCGTTGACACCCTGCTCTATGCGACTGGCCTTAGTCGTCTTGCGAGGGATAATCAGTGGACCTTCGAGAAGCGGCTGGCTGCTTTGGCTGAGGTTGGCTACGCGACTCCCGCCGGGCTCGACGCTCAGATAAACAAGCCTCGCAACCTCATAGAGCATCAGTACCGTTTCGGGCTCACTCCGCTACAACTTAGGGACGCGTTGAGCCTATCTCTCAGATATCTAGACATTACCGAGAAGTACGTCGAGCTTGGATTCATCCGAGCCGCCGAGTTCTCGAGGTATCGTGTCCACGACCCGAGAAGCTCGTTGCGGCGGCCCCGGCGTGAGGCAACAGTCCTTCTGTTCGACTACGATCTCGACATAATGGATTGCTACTCGGGCCGAGGAGTCCATGTGGCCAAGCCTTTCAGGGACCTGGGGACGGCGGTGTTGGTCAGTATCTTTCAGGCGCTCGTCCACGCGGCAGCGGCCGACCCCTCGCTACGAGTGGGTCTTCGTTCGGAAGCCGCATTCCTCCGCATGATGAGGTGAGTCTCTCCCTACGATTTCGGCTGTCGGAAGCCGGGTGGGGGGGGTGACGCTGTAATCGCGACAACCCTTATCTATTGCGGTGGCTTCGGTTGACCGAGACCGCGCTGCTCGGCGGGGGGGGGGCCCGTCCTGTGGGTTCGGGCCCCCGAACAAACCCACAAATGAACGCACGAAAGGGACGGGAACGGAACGGACCTGCTCCCAGGCCCGAAGTCCAACCGCTAGCCGCGTTTGCGTTGCGGATGCTTCTCCCGACGTGGGTCATTCTTGAGGACGGTCGCGTTGTCGTCCCCCTCCACGGCCCCCGCAGCATCACTTGGAAGCCGTTCTACTCGGCCAAGCGAATGTACGAGTGGGCGCAGACTCCGGCCGGTCTGAAGGCTCTGCGCCGAAACGCCAAGTTCGATCCGCCTCGTATTCCCGAGACCGAGCTCAAACCGAAGGCTCGATTCCTGCTCTACCTGTTTCGTCGCACGATTGTCTTAGGCCCGAAGCGCGCCGCCGATTCCATGCGTTCCGTAACTGTCCGGGTCGGACCGCTTGAAGATGAGCGGGCCGGGCAGACCTCAAAGTTCTCGGGCCTTGGGCCGCCTCCTCCTCTGCTCCTCGAAGTGATCAAACCAACCCTTTCCGCCGTCGCAGCGGCTAATTCTAGGTGTCCGATTCGGCCGACGGTACTAGTGGAGGAAGCCGTGCCTTACCGGGCGCGGCGGGTTCGAGAGAGCTACCGAAGGAGCGTTCGAGAGCACGTCAGGAAGCAGAGGGACCACTATGGCAGATTGGCAAAACAGACCGCATACCACCGGGAGCGAGACCTCCTACGTTGGCCAGAGATGTGCCGACGGGCCGGAGTTCTCGCCGAGATTTCCGGGGCACGGGACATAGCCCCGGAGCAGGTTCTCGCCGTCAAGAGGTCCGGGATATGGGAGACCACGACCCTCAAGCCGATCTTCTCCGGCCTAAGGACCTACTGCCGGGAGGAAGGAAACTCCGAGCTCGCCTATATGGGCTCGGTTTGGAAGCTCGCCCGAGGTACGGCAGACCGACGGATGTGGCTGACCGAGATACAGCTTGCCATGTTGTACGCGTTAGCAGTAGGTCGCGTCAAGGTCCGGGTTGCCCTCCAAGGCTTCCTCGGAATGCGCGAGGATTCGGCAAGGGCGCTCCTCGTGCGGGACTTGATGTTCGAGGGCGCACATCCTCGAATGTCGTTTGCCGCAAAGGGACCGGATGGAGAGAGACAGACGATCCCGGTGGACTCCGAGGTTGCTGGGCTCCTCTTGAGTTGGATAGAGGAGCAAGGCCTCCGTCCCGGGGACCGCGTCTATGGCGTAAGTCATTCGACTGCCGACGCGGACCTACGGGCTCTCGGGATTCAGGCGGGTATTCCGCTCCCGGTCTCGGGGCATGTGCTCCGAAGGAGCTGGGCCCGGATAGCATACCTCGCATCTCCGAGCATGGAGCAGGTCCGAAGGACTCAGCGAGTACTCGGGCACCGGGACATTCGTCAAACGTGGTGGTACATCGGCGACGCCTATCTCGACATGGAGGCCGGGCTTTCGCTGTTCGCGGACCGAATGCGAGAGGCCTCCCGGCCCCTCCGGGGCTGAAAAATGGGCGACTCTCTGACGGACCGGCTGATAACCGGGAGGTCGCCGGTTCAAATCCGGCTGGGCCCATTCCCCGTCAGAGAATCGGGGTCTCTCCCGGAACGGTCCCGGCCCGGAATCGCACTCTATCTCGTTTGGTCCCTCGACAGGTGGTTCCGCGACCCGTCGTTCGTCGCTGCGGTGGGCTCGATTGAGGAGCTAGAAGCTCTCGGAATCCGGTTTCATTCACTCCGCGAACCGCCGCTCGATTCTCCCGAGGATGGGTCGCCTAGCATGGCGCGTGACCTCCTACGTGGAATCCTCCCGGTTATCTCCTCATTCGAAAGCCGTCGACGGTCCGAGCGCACTCGCGTCGCGATGCGTGAGATTCGGGAACGCCGCCGAAAGACCCGAAGCGGCCGGCCCGTCGGTCGCCCCCGGCGAGTGACCCCAGAGGTCTCGGCTAGGATCGCCGAAGCTCGCGCTTCCGGGCTCACGTGGAAGGAGACGGCTCGCCGGGCGGGCGTCCCCGCCGAGACGTGCCGTAAGGCAGTTAGGGCAAGCCGGACCGTGCCCTCGGGCGGGGAAAACTCTCAGGCGGGAACTATCCCACCGGCGCCGGGGGAGGAGGTGGGGCGGTGACTACCGACCCGATTTTACCTTTCGAATTTCCAAAAGGGCCAGGCCCACCAGGGGCCGAGCACGCTGAAGGGACTCCGGCCGGGGGGCGTGACCAACGCAAGGACAAGAAGAAAGACCCCGACCAGGGCCGGTCCCACCCCGAGCCTGAGGATTATCCCCCAGACGAGGGGACCGTAGATTCCAGGGCGGAGGGGACGGACAAGGGATCCCGACACGGCTATCATCGTGACTCCTGCCCCAAGGAGGACCGCGCCGAGTACAGCGCACTTCTGCCTCTTCGACAGCTTCGGATCGGCCCCGTTCGTCACGGCCTTGAATCGGGAGAAATCGACGTTTTATACCATCCTCCCCCTGCCGGTCTCTCGGAGGAAATCGTGCCCAGAGCGGCACGGTGGTGGAACGAACGTGTAGAGGAGTTTTTGAGATGGCAAGACGAACAAGCAGACCTCGGACCAATGACGCGGGCGCACCGCCGCCTCGACTTACGCCGGTGGCGAGCTATGTGCGTACGTGCCGGAGTGGTCCCGCCTGCTTCGCCCGGTGCGGTAACGCTCGAACAAGTTCACGCGGTCAAGGCGTGTGGTATCTGGCGAGCGGCGACGCTGAAGCCAATTCTGTGCGCGCTCCGGCAGTTTATCCGGTGGTCCGGAAACGAGTTAGCGAACCGGCCGGCGATATGGTACTTGCCCGGCGGAGAGGAAGACCGGAGAGTTTGGCGAATCCGAACACCTTCGCGCCGGGACTTCCGAAGGGTCGCGCTATGGGGGTGTCGTTCAGAGCACCTCGGTGGTGGGAAGACAGGTGGGATTGGTAACCCCCGGCGGCGAGGTTGGCTCGGGGGCCGGAAGACCTGCGGGTTGCGATATCGTCCGTGCGAGTCCAGCTGTTTCGGGTTGGCCGTGCCGAGTTCCATGACCATGTGCTCTAGGTCGATATGGCGGCCGTCCCGCAGGATGCCTCTGGGCAGGACCCCCCAAGGGTGAAACCCGACGGACCGGTAGAGTTTGCGGGCAGGGGAATTCGAAAGGAACACCGACGGTTCAAGAAGTTCGAACTTGCCTCGGAGGCGGTCGATGACGTTCCGGAGCAGCGCCTTCCCGATCCAGCGACCTCGCCAAGGCCGGGCGATCTAGATCCCCTGCGGACCACGCATCATGCTCTGGGATGCGTCTCGGCCCCCCAGCCGACCGTTACAAGGGAACCCATCCCAATCGGTCCGGACTACCGTTTCCGTTCCTCGGAGTCTGGTCGCTGTGCGCGTTTGGGATAGGCCGGATTCTCTTCCAAGGCAGGAGAGCCGGTAGGCGGCCAAACGACCGGGGGTCGAAGGTCCGATTCGTCGGCCACGGTGTGTACCCGGTAGGTCACTCCCGTGCCACCGAAAGCCGCATGCACCGACTTCATGACCCGTTGGAACTCCGCGACCGTCCTCCAGTCGAAGACGATGTCGTGTTCCCCAAGGATGAACTTGACCTCGGCGAGGCTCTGGATGCGCTCGATCACCACCGTCGGTATCATCCCGCCCGAAGAGAACGAGATGTCAATGTAGGTCCGCATCGCAGTGGACCTGGCTTCCGACCCTCGAATAACTCCTAGCGTATTTAAACCGCGTGTTTCGAACCACTTCCGACGCTCGAACCGGGCAGGATTTCTGACCCCGGGGGCGAGGTCGGCCCTGGGGTTGGGGAACCTGTAGATCAATGAGGCGGGGGAGAGGCCCATGCGCGGCCTGCGCCGGACCCGCGGCCCCTTCTGGAGGTAGACTTAAGTAAACCGGGGCGGGCATCTACATGCCGAGCTGAGTTCGTGGAGCTTGTCACCGGCTTTCCGGACGAACTGGTCCAGTTCTTCAACCGCCCGCCCCCCCATTCGCTCATCCTACGGGGGGCCCCGGGTACGGGGAAGTCACTGCTGGCCCTCGCCCTCATCGAATCGTTTCCCGGGCAGCGAATCTACGTTTCGAGCCGGGTTCCCCGCTCCCAGCTCACGCTCGAGATCCCCAGTTTCCGCCGGCTCACGGAGGCGGGTCAGCTCTCGGTGGTCGACATGTCAGCAAATGGGGCCGACCTCCCTACCGCCTCTCGATCCCTTGGGTCCGCCCTTCGAATAGTAGAACCGGAGGATGCGGCCGCCGACCTTCGCGCCTTGCTCCTGCCTCCCGAAGTGCTGGAGGCGTGGAGCCGAGCTTCCTCGTCCACGCCGACGCTGGTGGTGCTGGACTCGTGGGACGCGATCATCGAACGGCACGTCGGCGCCGCGGGCAAGGTCGACGGTTCCCTCCCCTCTCGGGAGGACCTCGAACGGATAGCGCTGGCACAGATGGCCCGAGGACCCGTCGTCCTAGTGATGGTCGTGGAGCGCGAGGGAGCCGGCCAGCTCGAGTACTTGGTAGACGGGATTCTTACGGTCGAGCGCGAGATTCAGAACGACCGGACGGAGCGTTGGCTCCGCATCGAGAAGCTTCGAGGAACACGGATCGGCCATTCGTCCTACCCCTTCTCGTTGGATGGAGGCCGATTCCGACCCATCGTGCCTCTGAGGATGGACCGGCGACCGCCCTCCCCACGAGGTGAGCCATCGCCCGGACCTTCTGCCGGTCGAATCTGGCCCGGCTCGGCCGACTATGCCTCGTTCTTTGGATGGATTCCGGTCGGCAAGATCACGCTGATTGAGACCGACCTCAATGTCCCGAACGCCGCCGTGAGGATGTTGCTTGCCCCGATAGTCAACAGCGTGGTCGCGGGCGGCGGCCGGGTCCTCCACCTTCCGCCACCCGGGATGCAGCCGACCGAGCTCTGGAACGTGTATCAAGGCGCGACGAGTCGGGAGACCTTCCTCCGCCAAGTCCGCATCTTTTGCCCTGGGCAGAGCGGGGAGCCGGACGAACTTGCCCAAGTGCGTTTGCCGATGCCGTCCTCGAACACGGTCGGCCATGAATACCGAATCCCGGAAGCGATGAGCTTCCTGAAGGAGAACTCGGACCCGGGGAAGCCGAATCTGGCGAGCCTCTCAACTGCGGGTATGGAGGCCATCAACGAGCTGGTACCCGGCGCGCTGACCGCCGCCCGGATCCCCAGCGTGGCGCTCAACTACCTCCATCAGTCTCCCCTCCACGAGATCTTCATCGGTTCGGCGGAGGACCCCATCACTCGGGTCATCCGCCCGATGGCCGACATCCACGTTCGGGTGACCTACCGTGATGGCCGGGTCTTCCTTCACGGAATCATTCCCCGGACCCCTTCCCTGGTGCTGGCCGAAGGGGATGATCAAGCGCCCTACCATCTACTGTTGGTCGTGTAGCCGCGACCGACCCTCGACGGGCGCGGAGAATGGGTTCTCCCCTGGATCGTGAACAGCGCCTCCCGGACTTGGTGTCGACCTCGCCTCGATTCTGAGCGATTCTCGCGGTCCTGCCATTGGCCGCATGCGCCCGGGCCTAGCAAGAAGGGGCCCGTTCTCTGATGGGGGCGCGCGCCGCGCTACATGCTCGACGAGATCGAACGGGTTTCCGGCGTCTAGCATTAGATTCACCGAGGGGGGCCCGGAACGGCGCTCGCCGGCAGGGCCCCAACCCGCGGGGGCGCTCTTCGGTACTTACCGGACGAAGTACATCCCCGTCTTCGGGTCCCACATGATGCCCCCACTGCGGAAGGCCGTCCAGAGAATCGCAGCGGCGAATCTCCTACCGACAAGGTGGGCTTCGGGGGTCTCCACCGGCACGGCGCCCGACGGATTGTCGCGGTTCGAGACCCAGAAGCCCGTGTGCCTCAGGTGCTCCCACATCGGTCCCGGTCCTATCGGGGGGTAGCCGTACTTGACTACGAGCGGGACTTGGTTCAGGGCAAACTCCACAGGGTCGCCGTCCTCGCAGCTCACCTGCAGCTCGGTCATCTTTGTCCTCCCGTGAGGGTCGGTTCGGTCCGTTGACGACCCGTTTCCACGTCAACCCTTCCTAATGAACCTCTCGCGCCAATGGCATTACCGTCAACGATCCCGCCGCGAGCGCTCGCAGGGGGTGGGTTTCCGGGCGAATCGCGGGGTTGCCCTCCGCGAGGTCCGCGCGCTCTTCGCGGTCGGTCATCCAAGCCGCGCCCCAGTCAAGCTCGCAGCCCCGGGGAGAGTTCGCACTCACATCCCCACCGGTCCTGCATGGGATTCATATACCCGCTAACGGAGAAACACGACCCCGGTACCCCGGATGAGTTCCCCTGACTCGCCCCCTCAGGGGCAGTGCGGATCGCACCGATCCCGGTTCCGCCCCGTGAACCCCGCCAGTACCATCGACCGTGGTTCGGCGATCACCGACCGGCCCTCGTCCTCGTCGAGGTCGCGATTCTGATCCCGGAGCTGCTCACGGGTGGGATCCCGTGTTCCTCCTCGGGACGGGCGGGATTCGTGACCCCGAGGGCGCGGCCGGACCTAAGGAAAGGAAATCTGCGGGTTGTGCAACCGGGGTCGGGCCGGATACAACGGAGCTCAAGCGAGGTTCATCCGCTTCAACAACGGTTGGAACCTCGGATCGCGCCGGACGTTCTCGAGCCGGGGATCCAGCCGCCACGGTTGGAGACCAATGTCGTGATTCGCAACGGACCTTTCCAGAAAGCGGAAGCACTCATCGAGATCGCCAAGTTCCGCGAAGACGTACGCGACCGCCGCTTCCTTCGTGGGATCCCTCGGAAGCGCCTCCTCTTGCCGAAGGAGGGTTCTCGCTTGCTCCTTCTCCCGGGAAAGCGCGTGGAGATGGGCCTTCATGAGCGACTTCGATCGTTCATCTGCCTCGAGCTCCAGGTAGCGACCGATTTCCTCCCGGCACGCTTCAAGATCCGATCGGTCGAGATAGTACCGGGCCAGGATGGAATGGTATTGTGAACCGTAGGAACTCAGTTCACCGAGCTTCTGGATCTTGAGGAGTGCTTCGTCGAACCGTCCAAGCCAAACGAGGAACATTGCCAGGCTCCCGAGGGTAAGGCGGGAGAATGGGTCCGACCCTTCGGCCAGTTCGTATTGTCGCAGGGCCTCCTCCGCCCGGGCTTGGTCCACCAGGAGAGCGGCATAACACAGATGGGCCCACGAGTTGCTCGGGTTGAGCGACAGAGACAGCTGCAGCTCCTTCTCGGCCGCCACGTAATCGTAGTCGTCCAGAAGGATCAGCGCCCGTGACGCGTGCGCTTCCGCAAGATTCGGGTCGAGCTCGATCGCACGGGTCACCAACCGTCGGGTGTCCTCATCCCACTTCGCTCGCGGAGAGTCCGCGTACCACCCCCCGAGGAGCCGGGTGACATCCGCCAGACCGGAGTGGGCCGCGGCGTTCCTTCGATCGAGGGAGATTGCGCGCACGAACTCACCTTTCGCCGCCTCGACCGAGACTCGGTCGGCGCGATGGAGCAAGCTCCGTCCTTTGAGGTAGGCGAGATACGAATCGGACTGGACCGGGGGTCTAGTTCCGAGGCGCACCCCCTCCGCCTCCCGCATACTGACCTTCAACTGCTTCGCCACCCGCTTGGCGATCTCACTCTGAACGGAGAACATCTTGTCGAGCTTGCGGTCGTACGTGCTCGCCCAAGTGTGCTCCTGAGTTCCGACGTCGATTAATTGCACCGCGATCCGAAGTTGATCTCCCGCCTTCCGTACGCTCCCCTGCAGGATCGCGTCGACCCCCAGTTCGGCCCCGATCTGGGCAACGGATTTGGGGGTGGATCTGTAGAGGTTCACCGAAGTCCGAGCAATCACGCGGAGTCCGGGGAGCTGCGAGAGAACGGTGATCATCTCTTCGGTGAGGCCATCGGCGAAGTACTCGTCGTTGGGGTCCGGGCTAATGTTGGTGAAGGGGAGGACGGCGAGCCGGACCAAGCCGAAACTCGAGGGGGACGGCTCCGGGGTCATCCCGGGTAGTGCGACCCGGTAGACATCCATCGGGACCTGCAACCCCTTGAGTGTCCTCGGCGGGAGCTTTTCGAGCTTGGCGGGGATCTTGTTCCAAACCTGTTCGAAGATGGCGCCCGATACGCAGACGCCTCCCGGCTCAGCGATAGGTTGGATTCGTGCGGCTATGTTGACGGCGTCCCCGAGGATGTCCGTCCCCCGCTGCTCAACGTCACCCAAGTGGATTCCGATCCGAATCTGGAATGGGGTGGCGCTCGCCTGAGCGTTCCGCTCGTGGATTCGACTCTGGATGTCGACCGCGCATTGGATCGCCTTCAGCGCGCTGTCGAATTCGACCAGGAAACCATCGCCGGTCGACTTGATCTCGCGTCCTTGGTAGGCCGCGAAGAGCGGACGGACGAGCTCCTCCTGGTCGTGGAGCAGCTCGAGCGTGCCTTTCTCGTCGGTCTGCGTGGATGCCGTGTAACCCACCATGTCGGTGAACATGACGGCGGCGAGCCGCCGGGTCGCGGCCACGGCCCGCGAACCGCTTTGGTTAGATTAGGTTCCGGTCCGTTGGTCCGCCCTAATCATGGTTCGAAGCGGGCAGGATGGGTAACCCCTAGGGCGGGGCAAGATCGGGGGGTACGAAACCTGCGCGCTTGGAGAAGGCCCGCGGCCGGACCGGACGGAGATGGTTCCGGTACCCGATCGCGCCGAGCGAGACCCCCGAACCGCCGTGGGCCGTCTAGCGATCTCTTCGGGGCGGCCGTCGGACTTCCTTTATGGGGCCGACCGGCGCGTCCCTGGGACCCCCCGGCTTGCCACGGCGGCGGAGGATCGCGAAGAGGGCAACCGCTGCCACCAGGATCGCCGCGGCGGTGCCGGTGACGAGGAGCCAGTTGGATTGATACCAGGGAGAGCTCGATCGGACCGTGCGCGACAGGCTCTCCCCGTTCGTGAGGTTGTACCATCCGATGGGTATGCTGGAGCCGTAGGAGAATACCTGAACGGCCACGGAGGGAATCTCGGAACTGTTCAATCCCGTCCAGGAGTCTACGGTGAACCGTGCGGTGTCGCCGGCCCCCAGAGTCAGATCGTGAACGCTCAGCATCGTATCGATCGGGGGATCCGAGTAATAGAAACTCACGTTGGTCAGGGTTAGGGCAGCCTCGGCCGAAAGGTTGAACCCCTCTCGGTTGGGCGTAAGGTTATAGCTGCCTTGGCCGGCGGGGCCGGTCTGGACCCGGAAGCCGGAAACGACATTCGATCCCGAGCTGTTGTCCGAGCGGATGACCAGCTCGGTGGAATTCGCGGTAGGCGGGTCGATGGTAAACTGGGTCGCGCTCAAGAGCGCGTAGGCTTCGATCGACCCCTCCTCGACTCCCGAGGATCCTCCAATGCCGTCGTTGAAGGTCTGCGAATCCCCTCCCCCGTTGTCGCCGAAATTGTCCACCCCGCCGGCCGTGAGCGAGACCGGCACGCTGGACATGACCATCGTCTCACCCGACCAGTGTCCGCCCTGGGTATCGAACAAGCTCTCTCCGTTCAGGTAGCCCGAGTCCAAGGGGTGCAGGACGGCCGGTGTGAACTGATGGAACGTGTTGCCTGCGAAATAGTAGTCGAAGGTCGAATTGTTGGCGTAGTACCACGCATGGGCCGCCACGCCCGGTCCGTTGGGGTCGGAGATGTTGATCCCCGTAGAACCATTCGTGTAGGTGATCATTCCGTAGACGACAACGGCGTGGTACCCGATCTGCTTTCCCGAGGCGTTCGGACCTCCCAACAAGAGGACGGTGGGGTGCCCGAGAGTTTCGACGTCGTGCTGGAGTGCGACGAACTGGACCGATTGATTGAAATCGGCGGCAAGCAGCGTCTGTCGGACCACTCCGGCGTTGTCCGGGTCAAAGATCTGATGGAGTGTGATCGCGAGGCTCGCGTTGTTCAGGATCGACGGGGACCACCTCAAGCCCGAGGTGTTCGCGATCCCTGCCGTCGGGGGAGGGAGATAGGGGTACTCCGAATCGCCCGCGATGTAGTGGTACCAGTAGAGAACCTCGGTCTCGGAGATACCATAGCAGTTGCCGTCGGAGTAGGAGTCGACGGGGTTCACGAAGTTGTACGTGTCGCGGGACGGGAGCCAGTTGAGCACCCACTCCCCGTAGAAGGTGACATTTACCGTTACGGGGGCACCCGCGACGATCAGTTCTGCGCAGTAGGTATCCCCTATTGGTAGCCCCGGGCAGTCGGTGGGCCCCTCCTCGATGAAGTCCGCAGATTGATACGGAACGGTCGGGAAGTAGACGATACCGCTGACATTGGCCGAGAGAATCCCCGCCGAGTATCCCTGGCTCGGGGACAGGAACGAGATCGTAGAGGTCGTCGAGGAGTACCTCACCGAGTCCACGAGGACCGACCAATTCGTACCGGGGGGTAGATTCCTTTCGTTGAAGGTCACAAGATACTTCGTGAGTGCTGAGTTTATCACGGTGAACGTCTGCGTAGCCGTCAGCTCGCCGCTCCCGGTGTCGTCCCCTTGCACGGGGTGCGGCCCCAAGCTTGCCGAAGAAGGAACGTCGAAGGTGCAGTTGAATCCTCCGTTCGAGTCCAACGTGATCAGTGGGCCGTCGAACGAACAGTCCGAGCCACCGGTCGGCGAGAATTGGGTGCCGGCAAAGTCGACCACGGCCGCCGACGGGTACGCTGTGAATCCGGAGCCCGACACCGTGAACGCGCCGTCGACAGGGCCCTGGCTCGGGCTGAGTGCGATCTCGGGCGTGACCGAGAACGAAGCTGTGGCCCGGCCGAGAGAAGTGTCGGCGGCGACGACGTTGTTGCCACCGTCGTCTCCGTTCGGCGCCTGCGGCACGGTGAAGGTGCACGGAGTACCGGTCGTACCGGGAAAGCTCCCGGTGGCGTCCGTCTGGCAGTCCGTTACGGCATACTCGTTATCGAGCGTGAAAACGATGGGCGAGTCGGAGGCGAAGCCCGATCCGCTAGCGGCCACGAGACTGCCGGGGGGGCCAGACGTCGGGTCCAGAGTGAAAGGGAGTACCGTCAGGACGAACTCGGCTCCCGCGCAGTCGGACAGGCCGTCGACGGCCCAGAACACGTAGGTCCCGGCAGCGAGGCCCTTCGGGGCTTCCGTCGTCAAGTTGAACCAGCCCAAGGGGGCGCTCGCGTCAGCCGACCCTACCGACACCCCTGATGAGCCGTCGGGGTCAGCCCAATAGACCGACGTGCTCCCCTCGTAGTAGAACCCCTGACCCCGCAACGTCACGTTGGAACCTCCCGGGCCACTCGCCGAAGAGGGAGTGACCACCGAAAGGCGTGCCGACCATCCCACGCAACCCAACGAAGCCGGGGGCGTAGCGGTCAGAGTGAAAGGAAAGTTCGCGCAGCCCGGATCGGTCGCGGAATCGTTCACGGACCAGAACTCGTAGGGTCCCGGGGGTAGCGGCTGACCCGCCTGAGTTCCGGGGACGGTGACGTTGACCTTGAACGGTTCTGGGGCGGGGGCCGGTATCGTGGTCAGTTCGATCAGCGAGCCCCCCGAGTAGTTGGCCATCCAAACAGTGAAAGAACCGGAGGGTCCGGTGTAGTAGCCCGAACCTTCGAGCTCGAAAACGGTGCCGGCGATTCCCTCGGCGGGCGACGGAGAAAGGACGTCAAGAGCCGAGCCGTAACTCGCGCAACCCAACGCAGGGGGTGGCGTCGCCGTCCCGGCAGTGTGGGTAGGGGCGTTGCGCGTAGACGCGTAGGTGGGCTGGGGCAGAGCCGAGGAAAGGCCGGTGACGACCACCGCCACGAGCACAAGGGCCAGGAGGGTGGGTAAGCTCCTCCAGCGACGCGAGCGACCTCTGAGTAATCGTGACCCCCGTCGGGCGGAAGCGCGTAATCTTCCGGTCGATTCGCAGGTGCGCCCCCGGCCGTCGTCTGACAGAATCGCTCCCTATCCTTGCGCGCGCATCCGAGGGATGCGTCGGTGGTGCCACAGGTACTTCGCAGGATAAAGGAAGCAGATACCCGAGAGTCGAGTCCGAGTCGGTTCGCTTGAAGGGGGGATCCGCGATGGCGCGAGAACGGGGAAGCCGACTGGTTCCTAGGTCCCCGTCGAGGGCCGACCCCGGGTCCACGGAAACCGCTGGTTCCGTAAAGCCGGGTTGGGGAACGTAGAGAATCGGTGGGTTGGGTAAGTCAGGCGAGGTTCATCTTCTTCAGCAACGCGAGAAACCGTGGGTCGTCTCGCAGGCTGTCGAATACGAAGTCCGAGGCGATAGCTGGAAGGTAGCCCGAGCGCTCCTCGTACGCCATTTCGAGCCACTCGAAGGCTTTCTCCTTCTCGCCCAAGACGGAGTAGACGCCTGCCAACCTCATGGGGTAGGCACGGCCTCCTTCGCGCGATTGGAGGAGCCTCGACAGGAGCGCTCTGGCCTCCTCGGGCCTTCCCGCTTTGACGTACGCGTAAGCAAGGTCCCGAGTCTCAGGGAAGTCCGACATCCCCGCAGCCCTCTGCACTTCCTCGAGCCCTTCGTCGATCCTGCCCTGACGTATGTGCGCGAGCCCGAGATTGTTCAGGTAGAACGAGTTCTTCGGGTCTAGTTCAACGGCCTCCGTCAGGAGCTGGATGGCTCGGTCGTACTGTCCGTAGTAGAGGTACGAGGTGCCCGCGTCCCCTGCGGTACGCACGGAGAGGGGGTCGAGCTCGAGTGCCTTTTCGATCTCAGGGAGAGCTTTGTCCCACCTGCCCCTTAGGTTCCAACCGTCGGCCAGCAGTAAGTGGGCCTCGGCCGAGTTGGGGTCCAGTGCGAGGGCTCGCTCGAGTTCCGCATCTCGGGCCGCAAAGTCGTACTTGTTCCAGAGCGTGTACGACCGGGAGACGTGGGCCTCCGCTAACGATTCGTCCAGTTCCAGTGCTCTCAGTGCATACTCCTCGGCCTTCGAATACGCCTCGTTCCGTTCGTCCACTTCGAGGAATCCAAGGATCGAGTACGCGCGGGCCAGACCCGCGTACGCGGCCGCATAGTTCGGACTCAGATTGAGGGCTTGTACGAAGCATTCTATCGCGCTGTCGACCGATGCCCTTTCCCACCGATTAAGATGGAACCTCCCCTTCAGCAGCAGGGTATACGCTTCCAGATTGTTCGTACCCCGCTTCTCTATCCTCTTCCTTTCCTCCTCGTGTAATCGGACCTTCAAGGCCGATGCCACCCTCTCGGCGATCTCGGCCTGGACCGCGAAGATGTCCTCCAAGTCTCTGTTGTAACTCTCCGCCCAGAGATGACCTTGAGTGCTCACATCAATCAACTGCACTGTGACTCTAATCCGGTTTCCCGCCTTCCTCACGCTGCCTTCCAGCAGCGTCCCGGCCCCGAGCTCCCTTCCGATCCGACCCGCACCCTTTGTCTTGTTCTTGTAGGTCATGACGGACGTTCGAGCAATCACTTCGAGTCCTTTGAGAAGAGAAAGTCGGGCGACCATTTCCTCCGTCAGGCCGTCGGCAAAGTACTCGTCGTTCGGGTCGGGGCTTAGGCTGACGAAGGGAAGGACGGCGATTCGTTTCGGAGACAGGTTCCCGGTGTGACCGGGTTCTTCGAACCGCCCTAAGCGGACTTCGATCGCTCGCTCGACGGCGGCCGGCAGGGCGAGGTCCGAGGTCGACGGCCAAGTCCACACCTTGGACTCCGGGTTGACCTTTCCTTGGTTGACGAGCCATTGGAGCCACTCCGTCGCGTAGGACGGATTCCCCTTCGTCTTCCCGTAAACGGCGTCCCGCACTTCCCGTGGAACCTCGGTTTGGCCGAGGATGGCGCCAATGAGTTCTCCCAAATGCTCCCGGTCGAGCGGCGCGAGGGCGGCGGTTGTGCACCTCTGCTGGCCTTCCAAGCTCACCAGAAAGTGGTGGAAGGGCTTGTTCTCCTCCACGTGCGTGTCCCGGAAGGTGGCCACGACCCCCAAGGGGAACTCCCGACAGGCCTGAACGACGGATCCCAAGAGCTCCAACGATCCCGTGTCCGCCCTCTCGAGGTTGTCCATCGAGATCAGCACGGGTTGCACGTCCGATAGCGCGACCCAGAAGCGGACGACGGCATCGAGCAGGGACCGACGGTCCGGTTCGACCGGAGTCTGGGTCGGATCGTACAGCCAGATCCTGTCCTCCAAGTCTGGGACGAGCTGAGCGAGCGCACCGAGATGGGATCGGGCCGTTCGGAAGACCTGCTCTCTCGGGCTCGAATCCACATATTGGCGGATCATCTCGACCCAGGGGGCATACGGAACGCCTCGCCTCCGCGTCGCACAATCAATCGAGAGAACGACCATTTCCAAGGCGGCGGCTCTCGCTTCGGTCTCGTGCAGGAGTCGAGTCTTTCCGACGCCCCCTTCGCCCGAAAGGAGAAGCAGGCCCCCGGCTCGATGCGTGACCTGCCCGAGGAACTCGCCGACCCGGGTGATCTCGGCCTGGCGACCCACGACGTGTGGCTGCGGAGTCAGGATGACCCCCGGGTGCGGCCGGTGCGGGTTTCCACCCGAAGCGCGACCGGAAGGTCCGTTCTCCTTCGGCGGATTCACCGGCGTTCTTGAGGGAATCATCCGAGCTCCCCGCCCCGACCGACCCGGGCGGCGAGGTCCCCAAGCCTCTGAGCGGTCCGCCACTGCTCGCCTTCCGAACGAGCACTCCGATCCGGGGTAGAGAACGACACACTCCGACCAGGAGCTCGGGCGAAGAGTCGTACTGACGCGGCCGAAAGTCGGATTCGGGCCACGGCAAGGGGAGAGTCTGCATCGAATTAAGGCCGCCTGTGCCGAATCCCCCGCAGATATCCGCGTGAAGACCCGCTGGTCGCAAAAGGGAGGGCCCCTCGGCGTTCGTCCGAGGGGCCCCGGTCGATTTCGGCCTCCAGCTCGATCAGTATCCGGCCTTGGGGCAGCCCCCGAACCCACCGCACCCGATTCGGACGACCAGTGCGACCCCGCCCCGTACGAGGTTCAGCGCCACGGTCGGTCCCTTCAGGAGCTCGGCCAAGGCCGCCGCCCCACCGAGTCGGTACAGTCCCGCCACCGCGCTCGCTGCTTCCACCATCGCCCTCGCTTCCATCTTCGTTCACTCTCTGGGGTTTCCCCCAATATCCATGGGTGTCGACGTTTCGGTCCGGTTGTCGCGGGCCCGGCGCGATTCTTATCGGGGAGACTGTGTTTCGGCTGTCGGGAGGGCCTGCGACATCTGTCGCGTGACGGGCCGTGTCGAAGGAGGACCGGGCCGAGCTCGAGCGTCTCGTCCTGGTCCTGGAGCGCCAGCACCCCGACTGGTCGGCCCGGGAGATCGAGCTCGAGCTCGCCGAGCGGGCCCCGGCGTCCCATGGGAACTGGAAGAGTGACACGCCGGACCTGAGGGCCCGCCTGCGCCAGGTGCAGCGATGGAGAACCGGGGCTTGGGGACGCGGTGGACGGACCCGGGCACAGCTGCCGTTCACGTTCCTCTGGCCAATGGGCGAGAAGCAGCGGCAAGCGGTCGACCCTTCCTTCACCGCCCGAGCGAGCTCCCGGCGAGCCTCCCAGCGACTCTTCCTCCGCAATTGTTCCGCCGAGGTGGTGCGAGAGCTTCGGGCCAAGGTCGGCGGAGTGGAAGTTGCCTACGAACCCGCGCTCGCGGCGGGAGGGTTCACAGAGGTCCACTGGACCCGCAATCTTGCGACCCGGGACGCCCTCCTACGGGCACAGGACCACCAGATCCTCCCGCAGCCCCTGGAGGTTGAGTTCGCGGTGTCGAATGGGACCCGACGTGCGTTCCTGAAAGGGGAGCTCAGGTTGGACTCTACGGACGGATGGACTTCCTTCCGGGCGAGCGACCAGTCCGAGAAGGAGATTGAGTGACATCTGGACCATCTGAGACGCCCTCAGTCCGTCCACCGACGGTCAGGTTGGCGGGCTCGGTGGCGGACTTGGGCATGGGCTTGGTGGTCAGAAGAGGGCGCCTTCCGTAACGCCGAGCTGCCCCGCCCGCGGCTCGGACCTCCTCCAAAGGAGGCGGTTCTCTACGGACCCGCCCCGGACCCTCGAGCGGGTTGCGCGCGGACCTCTAAACGCTCCCTCCGGGAACGGACGAAGCCAGCGCATCTGAACCCTATGTGGTTCCGATCCGGCTGTGCCCACTCCCCTAATCGACGCAGGCGATCGAGGTCGCCCGCCTCGGGTTGGGAGACGAGCAGGAGACCAGGGATCACGGCGTGAGGGGCTCCCGGGGTCCAGAACCTCGCGAGCCCCATTCCAGAGAGGGCCGGGTGCGACGTCGGCCGGGGACATATCGGAGCGTCCACGCACGCCGGGTCGGGGAGGGGCGCGGAAGGGGAACGCGGCAGCGCGATGACAAATAGTTCCCCTCATAGCTGGAGGTCGGAGGTCCGGGTGGCGTCCAACTACTGTGCGGGGTGCGGGGCGCCCCTGGTTCCGGGTTCGCGGTTCTGCACGTACTGCGGCGCGGTCGCGGTCGGGTCATCGCCCCCGCTCGGGAGCGCTGCCGGGGCCGCGCCCCTGACGCCTCCTCCGTTTGCCCCACCGATGCCCTACCCCGGTGTTGCGTCGCCACCTCCGCGCCAGCACTCGAGATTGTTCGTTGCGTTTGTGATCCTGGTGGTCATCTTCCTGGTCGTCGGGGTGATAGCATTCATCTTCGTGCTCACGCCGGCACCGCCCGTGCAGGTCAGCGCCATCAACATCTACGCGCCCCACAACGTCTGCGGCCTGAACTCGACCCCGATCTACTTCCCCGGGTTCAACAGCTCCAAAGGGGCGAACCAGACGCTGGATTTCGAGATGCCGAACTACAACACGACCGCGTGCGTGGTGCACTCCGTCACGACGAACACCACGGGGTTCAACCTCTCCAACGTCCAGGTGCCGCTGACCATCCCCGGCAGTTCGAGCGCCTCCATGAACATCACGATCACGTCCCCCTCCGCGTCCTACTCGGGGATCATGAACTTCATCCTGAGATAGGGTCACCGCAGCACCCGGTCGGTCCGGGGGATCGGCCCTCCGATCCAGCCCGGACGCCGCCCACGCGCGGCCGTCCGCGGACGGTGAAGCCCGACGGCCCTCCGGACGCGCTTAAGGCCCCCGGGTCGATGGGGGATAGATGGCCGCCGTCGGCGTGCCCGACCTCGTACTGTTCGTCGCCGGTGAGCCGGATTCGCGCATCGATCCGGGCCGGGACGTCCAGACCACCCTTCCAGGGCGGTTCGCCGGCATGTTCATTCCGAGCCAGTGGTGGATCGGAGGGCGGAGCAAGTACAGCGCTCCGGAGGTCATCGAGCCCGCGTCAGCCGACGGACTCCCGTGGCACCTTCCGCGGCAGGAGGTCATGTGCGTCAACATGGTCCTCGAGGTGGCCCGTCGGAACGGGAGGAACGTGACCGTCGTGGATGTGAACCGGGCAGCCGAGTACCAGCCCTTGGTCGACCGCTGGGTCACCCCGGCGGACGTCCTGCCTCTTCTCGTCCGTCCCGACGGAGCCCGACTCGAGGGCCTCGAGAACTTCGTTCCGCAGACCCTTCGCCGGTTCCTCCGGCCGCCAAGCGCATGAACCGGTAGCACGACGGAGCGGCAAAGTCGGGGTCACGGCGGGTGCCGGCGTATCGGTGCCCACGCGTCAGTTGGTGGGCGCCGAGGCACGACAGCTCGTGCAGGCTCGGGACCACGGGGCGTTGGTGAGACGGCACTGCGGACAGATCCACGCGAGGGTCCTGCGGGGCGCCGGCGCGTCACCTCGGACCTCCGTGACGACGGCGGGAACCGGCGTGGGCGCGTCCGTGGAGATGGACGGGGGAGGCAGAGAGACTTTGGGTGGGTCGTGGGCGTCCGGTTCTCCGGAGGAATCAGCGGGGATCGGTGACCTGGCGGGGGACGCGATCGCCGAGTTCCTCGTCATCGGCAGCAACCAGATGCGGTTGAGGAGCGCCGGGAGGTCGTACAATCCTTGGGGCTGGGAGGGAACGGAGCGAGGGGAGGGGGATGGGCTCGGAACCGGATCGGCCGCCGGGGGAGGGACCGGGGCGGTGACCGACGGAGCCACGGTGCCCGAGGGGACTCCCGAGGACCGGGGACCCGCCGGTGCATAGCCCGTTTCTTCCGTGTTCGGGCCGGGGTACCTCGATGAGCTCCATGCCGAAAGGACGTGAAACCTCGGCGGGTCCCGATGCGCGGTCATGGCGAATCTGCGGCTAGGCGAGCCAGTTTTCCTCTATAAGAGTCGGTGCTCCACAGGAATCCGGTCGTCCCGGCCACCAGGAAGGCCCCCGAAAGCGAACCCCCGGGAGCAGGCTCCCGAAGGGCTGCGTTCGCAGCCACCGCGCTCTTAACCTGACGTCGGCTCCCTGCCCCGGCCAGAATGGTCGAGTCCGAGCGTCACGGCCGCCCCGCGTCCACCGCCGAGGGGCCGGTCCGGTTCGAGGAAATGCCGCTGCATCCCACCCTCCGACAGGGGGTCCGCGAGATGGGCTACCACTCGGCGACCCCGATCCAGAGCAAGGCGATCCCGGACGCCGTGGAGGGCCGCGACATCGTCGCCACGGCCCAGACCGGCACCGGGAAGACCGCGGCCTTCCTCCTTCCCATCCTCGAGCGCACGCTCGACCTCCCGCCGGGCCGGATCTACGCCCTCGTGCTCACCCCGACCCGGGAGCTCGCCCTGCAGGCGGAAGGGTTCGTCAAGAAGCTCGGCCACTACACGAAGCGCCGGGGCGCGGCCGTCTACGGCGGTGTGGGCATGGAACCCCAGACCCGGGCCCTGCGCGGAGGCGCCGAGATCATCATCGCGACCCCCGGACGCCTGCTCGACCACATGAACCGCGGGTACGTCAATTTCGACGCCCTGCGGATCCTCGTCCTGGACGAGGCGGACCGGATGCTGGACATGGGGTTCCTGCCGGACGTGCGACGCATCCTTTCGGGGGTCCCACGGGTCCGCCAGACGATGCTGTTCTCCGCGACGATGCCTCCCGCGATCGTCGAGCTGGCGCACGAGTTCCTCCGGGAGCCCCGGATGGTCCACGTCGACCCGACGACGGTCGCCGCGGTTGGCGTCTCGCACCTCGCCCTCCCGGTGCCGGGCCACCTCAAGGCGGCGCTCCTCCGCGAGCTGCTCCGCGACGAGACGATGTCGAGCGTCCTTGTCTTCACGCGGACGAAGCATCGGGCCGACCGCCTCGCCCGTCAGCTCTCGGATTGGGGGATCCCCGCGACCGTGATCCACGGGAACCGCAGCCAGAGCCAGCGGGTCAGCGCGCTCGAAGGGTTCCGCGAGGGGCATCACCGGGTGCTGGTCGCCACCGACATCGCGGCCCGCGGGATCGACGTCGAGGGGATCAGCCACGTCATCAATTTCGACGTGCCCATCGAGGCCGAGGTCTACATCCACCGGGTCGGTCGGACGGCCCGGGCCCAGCACCGCGGCGACGCCTACACGCTGGTCAGCCCCGACGAGCAGCCGGATTTCGGGCGCATCGAGAGGCTCCTGGGGTTCGAGATCACGCGCGCCCGGATCCCCGGGTTCGCCTACGACGCTCCCGCTCCCCCCCGCGCCGCCGGTTCGGGCGGCCCCCCGGGCCGCTCGCGCGGCGGAACGCATCCGCGCTCCCGCCGCGAGGCGCCCTCCTACCGGGACCGGGGGGACCGAGGCCGGGGCGGCCCACCCCCCTCCGGTAGGTCGGACGACAGTTCCGGACGGCGAAACCGTCGGACGTCCCGCCGCTGGTGATCGGACCGGGTCGGCAACGGCCGACGGCTCGACGTCGGCGCGATCAGGACTGAGTGACGGTCACCTTCAGGGCCGGCGTCTGGTTGGACGGGCCCTGGTCGGCGACGCCGAAGGTGACCCAGATCTGGGCCGTGGTGACGCACGTGGGGCCGCCGAGCGGGCTCGGGATGTTCACCGGGAGGCTGGCCCCGGAGTTGGCGGAGACGTTCACGAGGCCGAACGCGCCGCCGGAGGAGGTCTCGACGACATTGGTCACGGTGTAGTACGGCGACGGACTACAGTTGGTGATATGGGTGGTGGGCGTGACCGTGAACACCAGGGTCTGGCGTTCCCCGACGCTGAGCCGGACCGGGCAGTGGCCGGCGCAGACGCTGGTCGCGTGGACGGCGCTCGCACCCGAACCGGTGAAGGCCACGGTCAACGACTCCAGGGTGAACGCCGGCACCGGCGTCGCGGTCGTCCACCAGGGGTGGATGGTGGCGATGAGCACCACGGCGATCGCTCCCGCGACGCAGATCGCCGTCAGCGGGAGGCGTCCCCACTTTCGTCGACGACTCGGCGGGGGCTCGTCCGGGCGGCGGGCCGACACGTCCTAGGGATGCCGCCGACGGTTACTTATCGCTATTCCGCCGAAGGGGGACTGAGGGACCCGCGGGGTCCGCCCGATCACGCCCCGCCGGTCGCCGGGGCACCCCGAGACCAGCGGCCGAGCGGACTGCGCCCCGCCCGCCAGGCGGGACGGGCCGCTTCTCCGCGGGGATTCCGTTCCGCCGGGCCGACGCGCGTGGCGCGGAACGCCCGGACGCTGCGGAAGCTGCCCGGGTGGAGGCGCACGTTCTCCCATCGCCGGAGCCACGACTCGGTCGACCGGATCCATTCCTCGTCGGTCCCCGTGGTGAACACCCGGTAGCGGGGGTGGGCTTCCAGCCAGGCGGCGACCCGATCCCCGAGGGCGGAGAGGGGTCGGTCGAAGATGGCGTCCAGGCGGACCCGGGGGGTCGTGTTCTGCTCGATCGATCGGAGGAACACGAGCAGCGAGGAGGGGGAGGGCCCCGACCCTGCCGCGGGGGTCCGCACCGGCTCGTCGGCCCGTAGGGCCGCGATCAGCTGACCCGCGACCGCGAGGGGATCCGCCGTCGGTGGCCGGCCCTCCCCGAGGGTGGGGGGCGCGGGGGCCGTAGAGAGGCGGGGGCGGGGGTGGACGGGCCCGTCGATCCCAAAGACTATCGCCGAGGCCCGGGCGCTCCGGTACGTCCCGACGAGGTCGACCCGGGTCTGCGCCGTCGGGGAGGCGGACGCGGGGCCCGGCGGACCGTGCACGAGGCCGTAGGTGCGCCAGATACGGTGGATGGCCATGTGATTCGTACGGAGCTCGCGGGCGAGCGACCGCGTCGACCAGTCCGACCCGATAGATCCCCGCCGGTCGATCGTGGCGTTCAGGACCTGTTCGACCAGCTCGCGCGGTATCCGTGCCGAGGCCCCGGCCCGGGGCGCCTCCCGGCGCAACCCGTCGAGGCCGGCGGAGCGGAACCGGTCCCGCCAGCGGGCCACGGTCTCGGGCGCGACGCCGAGCCGAGCGGCGATCGCCGAGTTCGGGCGGCCCCGAGCGGCCTCTAGGACGATGCGGGCGCGCACGGCCAGGCGACCGAGCCGGTCGCGCGCGCGGACCCAGCGCGCGAGCTCCCTTCGCTCGGCCGGGGAGACCGTGACCTGGGGCGCGCGGCGCATCGACCCGAGATGCCGGCGGTAGTACAAATGGGCGGACGCGGGGTCCACGGACCCGGCCCGTCGGGTCAGAACCTCGCGATGCTCCCGGTCGCGAGCGCCCGCCGCTCGAAGACCGCCCAGAGGGAGATCGCGGCCCCGAAGGCGATCACCGCGGAGAGCCCCACCGCCCCCCAGAGGAGGGCCAGCGTCCCGATCGAGTCGCCCGAGATCGCCGCCCGGATCGCCGAGAGCCCCCAGGTGAGGGGCAGGGCGTCCCCGAGGTACTGGAGCGGCAGGGGGAGCTGGGACGACGGGAAGTTGACCCCCGAAAGGAGGAGCCCGATGAACAGGAAGATGTTCCCGAGGATGATCGAGGTCCGCAGGTAGAGCGCGACGCCCCCCAGGAGGAGGCCGAAGCCGACCATCGCGAGCGCGGTGAGGACGACGGAGACGCCGAGCGCGGGGACGGCGGAGAGCGGGATGTCGGCCCCGAAGAGGAACGACGCGTAGCAGAGGCCGACCGTGACCGTGCCGAGCGAGATCAGGATCGGGATCAGCCCCCGGCCGAAGTAGAGCGCGGTGCGGTTCGCCGGCGAGACGAGGAGGTGCTCCATCGTCCCCTGTTGCTTCTCGGAGTCCGTCGTCTGGCAGACCGAGAAGACGCTCGAGTACGTCACCGTCGCGACGGCGTTGCCGACGGCGGTGAAGGCGATCGCCGTGGCCCCGCCCGCGCTCAGCCGGACGACGAACGCGAAGAAGACCATCTGCGTCAGCGGGATGACGAAGATCGTCCCGAGGACGAAATCGACGCGCATGAACCCGAGGCTCGTCCGGGGGGCGAGGACGGCGTTCGTCCAGAAGGTCCGCCAGAACGAGGATCGGTAGACCGCGGTTTCGCCCATCGACCACCTACCGACCGCTCAGTAGTCGGAGAGGTTCCCCTCTTCGAGGACGTGCCGCTCGACGCGGTGGAAGACCGACCCCGCGATCGCCAGGTAGACGGCCGTGGTCCCGATGGCTCCGACGAGGTCCCAGCCGAACCCCCAGCCGAATCCTTGGTACCCCGGGATCGCGAGGTACCGGAGGGCGTCGAGGGCCCACGTCGGCGGGAAGAAGAGGGACGCCGGCCAGGCGAAGAACGGCAGGATCACGACCGGGAACATGCACCCGGTGCCGACGTAGAAGGCGAACTCGCCGACGTTCTGGATGAAGCCGGCGTAGCGCGTGTACACGTAGAACGCGGCGAAGACGACGCCGACCGCCGCGAGCGTGAGCATCACGAAGACGAACAGGACCGCGAACCCGAGCGGGTTGGGGACCGACGGAAAGGTCCCGGCGGCGACCACGACGACGACGTAGACGATCAGGCCGCCGACGAGCCCCGAGACGACGTTCCAGAGGACCCGTCCGAGGATCACGTAGAGGTACGGCGTCGGCGCCTGGATCGTCGGCTCGAGCGTGCCGAAGACCCGGTCCTGCCCGGTGGCCCACCCGCTCCCGTACAGGGTCTGGCCCCACATGCTCATCATCCCGGCGCCGAGGATCGCGTAGATCAGGTAGTCCTGGCCGGCGGCGTTGCGGAACATCTCGAACGAGACGAGCCCGAAGACCACCGGGGCGATCATCGACGGGATTAGCCACTGGGGATCCGCCATGAACTGGAGGACCGAGAGCCGCAGCGACGCGAGGACCGTCCGGCGGCGCGACACCTCCGCGTCGGCGAACGCCATCTACCGCGCCTCCTCCTCGACCAGGTCGAGGTAGACGTCC